>Ga0265293_10000084_pt1 | contig 212036 bp, 174 predicted proteins | sample Munlanlewell138R_FD_192505 | JGI IMG/M metagenome (GOLD analysis project Ga0265293, IMG submission 192505) | Leachate microbial communities from a municipal landfill in Southern Ontario, Canada - Leachate well 138R | ecosystem: Engineered > Solid waste > Landfill > Unclassified | place... | reverse complement strand
GATTCCAGCTTGCGATGGCGGGTGTCTTGGTCAAACAGGCCGAGGGCGCGGTGCGTGGACATGCGCAGGTCCAAGTGTGGCGTATGCTAGTAGTTTACTATGATATCAGGGTTTCGCAAACCCCTCTCTTGTATAACAACCGATCGCTTCGTGCTTATGATGTCTGGATGTGGAATGAACGGGGTGATGCGTTTCGAATGTCCTACGAAATGTACAAAGGGGCAAGCGGGAGTCAGACGTTTCGTGGTCAAAACATGATCAGGTATGGACTGAAATGATTGTTAAAGCTGCTGTGATGTATATGCTTGTGAGTGTTGCTGGATCCCAGCACTCTGCTGGGCTTCCGAGAATTCAGACAGTCACTCCAGGCGAGGATTTTATAAATTATCTGCCTTCAGTTAATAAATGCGCAAAGGAATTTAGTGGGAGGTTGGAAGATGATATTAATCATCTCCGTGAGTGTCTGCTGCCAGCAGTTAGGCCATGTCAAGAGTTCCCGAAGCTGCTGAAAATAGTAGGAGAGTTGTCAGTTTTGCCATTATCAAGAACTACATTGGCAGGGGCTGCAGTTGAAATTGCTTATGATGAGCTAAGTAGCTGTTGGTCAGCAATTAGGGGTGATCAAAGTAATATCAATTACTCAATATCTATAGTTGATCTGATTGCCCGCAGTATTAGTGAAGGCGTGGTTGATAGTTATGGATTTGAATTTCAAAGCCGTATGGTTTGCAACCCAAAGTCGATGTCGCTGATCATTGTTCAATGGGCATTGTTTGGTGAGTTTATGCAGGAAGTCCGGTTCCCAGATTTGATTTCCTATCACGCAAGGTCTGAGGTCTGTCCATCGTTATCTTGGTAACATCTGAAATGTACCGACCATGACAATGCCGGCTGTACCGGGACACCCGCTCACCAGGCCTATTGGCATTACGACACCGCCGCCCAGGGTCTGGGTGCCCTGGCCGAAGAAGGCGTGACGCAGCCGGCTGGCCGCAGCCTGCGGCGGGTGTATCACTACGATGCACTGGGCCGGTCCCGCCACGTGGCCATCGAGCACCAGGATGGCCTGGGCACCACGGTTTACGATCAGCGCCAGACCTGGGATCAGCACGGCCGGCTGTTCCAGACGTTCTTCGAGAGCAGCCTGGATGGTTCGCTGCGGGTTGCTCGCCGGCCGCAGACTACGCGGGAGTTAAGACTTGCAGAGCATCAACGCCGGGAGCAATTGCAAAGCATGCGCGCATTACCCGACCCACTGATTTCCTGCTCAGGCGTCACTTCGTACAAGTCACGTCCCAACGGGAGAGCGCCACGGAATTGGTAACCCTGCTGATCAGCCGTTCTCCTGCAACTCATCCCAGCCCGGCCGCGCTGCGAAGCGGGGGCCGTGGCGTTGGGTCAGGGCGGCGAGGCGGATGAGGATGGCGTCCTTGCCGACCGCGTGGATGTGGCTGATCGGGCCGCCGCGGAAGGGGGCGAAGCCGGTGCCGAAGATGACGCCGGCGTCGAGTTCGTCGGCGGAGTCGACGATGCCTTCGTGCAGGCAGGTGACGGCTTCGTTGAGCAGGGGCAGGATCAGGCGGTCTTCCAGGTCCGGCGGCGGTACGTAGTTGTCGGGCAGCGGCGGCTTGACCGGTTTGCCTTCCGGGTAGGGATAGAAACCTTCGCCATCCTTGCGACCGCGCTTGCCGGCGGCGATCTTGTCGGCCAGGCCCGGCGGCAGCTCGATGCCCAGGCCCGGCGCGATGACGGCGCCGACATGGGCGCAGACATCCAGGCCGACCTGGTCGGCGAGCTCGATCGGGCCCATGGGCATGCCGAAGTCGGTGGCTGCCTTGTCGATCGCGCGCGGCGGCACCTGTTCGTTGTAGAGCCGGAACGCTTCCAGCAGGTAGGGGAACAGGATGCGGTTGACCAGGAAGCCGGGGGCGCTGGCGGTGGCCAGCGGCAGCTTGCCCTGGCTGCGGACGAAGGCCAGGGCGCGCTGGAAGGCATCGGCGTCGACGCCGTCATGGCGCACCACTTCCACCAGCGGCAGCTTGGCCACGGGGTTGAAGTAGTGCAGGCCCAGGAACTGCTGCGGCCGGGCCAGGCCTTCGCGCAGTTCCTCCAGCACGATGCTGGAGGTGTTGGTGGCGAGCAGGGCGTCGGCCTTCATTTTGGGCTCGATTTCGGCGAACAGCCCGCGCTTGGCGGCGACGGTCTCGACGATCGCCTCGATCACCAGGTCGGCATCGGCAACACCGGCGCCGGCGGCGTCAGCGACCAGGCGCTGGCGCACCGGTGCCACCCGCTCCGGGGTTTTCAGACGTTTTTCGAACAGGGTTCCGGCGCGAGCCAGGGCAGCGTCGATGGCGGCCTGGTCGCGGTCCTGCAGGCTGACCTGGAAGCCCTGCAGTGCGGCCCAGGCGGCGATGTCACCGCCCATGACGCCGGCGCCGATGACATGCACGCGCTCGATGCCGTGTTCGACCTGGCCGGCACGTGCCTTCAGCGCCTCCTGCAGAAAGTACACGCGCACCAGGTTGTGCGCGGTGGGCGTTGTTTCGGCCAGGCGCACGACCGAGCGTGCTTCGGGCTTCAGCGCCGAAGCGATGCTGCCGCCGTGGCGGCGCCAGACCTCGAGCATCGCGTAGGGCGCCGGATAGTGCTTGCGCGGCGCCTTGCGTGCGACCGTCTTGCGCATCACCGGCGCCAGGATCTGACGCGCCGGCCAGGTGTTGGTCAGCCAGGCCAGGGCGCGTTGGGGCAAGGGGCGAACCGGTGGCCGTTCGATGATCGCCTGGGCCCGGGCCAGCAGTTCATCGGCCGGTGCAACGTCATCGACCAGGCCGAGCTGTTGCGCCTTGGCGGCGCTGACCGAACCGCCGGCCAACATCATCTTCATCGCCTCGGGCGCGCCGATCAGGTGCGGCAGGCGCGCCACGCCGCCCCAGCCGGGATGGATGCCCAGGCGCACTTCGGGCAGGCCGATGCGGGTATCGGGGCTGTCGGCGGCGACGCGGTAACGGCAAGCCAGGGCCAGCTCGGTGCCGCCACCGAAGCAGTGGCCGTGGATGGCGGCAACGGTCGGGCAGGGCAGGGCGGCGATGGCCGAGAACACCTGGTGGCCACGGTCGATGGCATCGACGGTGCTGCCGTCGGCGAATAACTGCCGGAACTCGCCGATGTCGGCGCCGGGCGAGAAACCGCCGTCCTTGGCCGAACGGAAGATGACGCCGCGCGGCGGCTCGATCGCCAGCCGCTCGACCAGTTGGCCCAGCTCATCGATCAGCGCCCGGGCCAGGGCATTGACCGGCTTGTCGGCACGGTCCAGGGTAATGACAACGGTGCCATCCGGCTGCACGCTGGGCTGGCAATGATGGGGTCGAAGTCCTTCAAACATGGGTCGGATCCTGCGCAAGTTGCTGCTTGGTCAAGTGTCGCACACCCGACCGCGCCCGCGCCTGCGCGGCGGCCGGCGCTGCAGCCGCCGGCCGCTGCAGGCACACTGCAGCTTCAGGCCGGTGAGCGAGGGCTGCGCACCCTGGCCCGGACGTGGTGTCGATCAGGGGGTTTGCAGATGTTGGCGAGCAGGGGAACGATCAAGGCTGTGAATGTCCGCGGCGCGAGCGTGGCCGGCGTTGTGGCGGCGAACCAATGACATCGAAGCCGAACATGGTTGCCGAAGGCGGCGATGCCATCGCCCCGCATGTCGTCGACGGCTGTGAAAGCGAGACCTGGAGCCAGGTCGAAGCCCTGTTCGACCAGGCCTGGGAGCAGGCCCCGGATCGGCGCGAAGCCTGGCTGCGGGCGCAGCCGGTACCGGCCCAGGTGATCGACCAGGTGCTGGACCTGCTCGCGGCCATCACCGACGCCGGCACCTTCCTGGAATCCGATCCGGAAACCACCGAAGCTGGCGATGGCGCAGACCCGTACCTGCTCGATGCTGGCGACCGCGCCGGTCCCTGGCGCATTGAAAGCATCATCGGCCGGGGCGGCATGGGCCAGGTCTATCGGGTGCAGCGCGACGACGGCCAGTTCCAGCAAGCCGGCGCGTTGAAGGTGATCGCCGCGGCCGATGCCGCCGGCTGGCAGCGCTTTGAATCCGAGCGCCAGATTCTGGCCAGCCTGGACCATCCCGGCATTGCCCGGCTGATTGACGGCGGCCTGCTGCCCTCGCAACGCCCGTACATGGTCATGGAATATGTCCAGGGCGAGCCGATCGATCACTGGTGCCAGCGCAAGGATCTGGACCTGCGCAGCCGGGTGCGGCTGATTGTCGAGACCGGCCTGGCCCTGGCTCATGCCCATGGCCGGCTGGTGGTGCATGGCGATATCAAGCCGTCCAATATTCTGGTTGATGGCGACGGCCGGCCCCGACTGATCGACTTCGGCGTCGCGCGCCTGGCCGACCAGGAGGGCAGCGGCTTGCGCCAGGCGCTGTCGCCCGATTACGCCGCGCCCGAGCAATTGCTCAGCCACGCGGTGACCACGCTCACCGATGTCCATGGCCTGGCGGCGACCTTGTACCGGCTGGTCAGCAACCGGCCGATCCGCCAGACCTCCGGCCTGCCGACGGCGGTCATTGCCCGGCGCATCGCCGAGGGCGGGATCGTGCCCCTGGCCGGCACCGAAGGCGCCCGGCGCTGGCGGCGACGACCGGGCGAGCGCCGCCTGTTGCATGATCTGGACGCGATCCTGGCCAAGGCGCTGGCACCCGATCCCGGGCAGCGCTACCGCAGTGTCGATGCTTTTTGTGACGAACTGCGACGGGCACTGGAACAGCGCATCGTCCAGGCCCGCGGCCACCAGCGCCGCTACCGCCTGGGCCGTTGGCTGCTGCGCAACCGCGGGCCGGTGGCGTCGGCAGCGGCGGTGATCGTCAGCCTTGTTCTTGGCCTGGGTGCGGCCCTGTGGCAGGGCCGCGAGGCGGCCCACCAGCGCGATGACGCGCTCAGCGAGCGGGCGCGGCTGGAAGCCATCCAGCAGGCGATCCTGCACATGTTCCGCAGCGCCGGTGAAACCGGTGGTGGCGAGATCAGCGCCGCGCAGGTGCTGGATACCGCCGCGCAACGGATCCAGGACCAGTTCACCCGCGATCCGGCAGGCGGGGCGCCGGTTCTGCACATGCTCGGCGAGCTGTACTTCCTGCTTACCGATTACGAGGCCGCCGCGCCCCTGCTGGCGCGCGTAGCCGAGGCCGACAGCGATCAGGTCGACAGCGCCCTGGTGACGGCCGCCAGCTACGACCTGGCCCAGATCAGGCTGCGCCAGGGCGCCATCGCCGAGGCCGACGAGCTGCTGGCGCGGGCGCAAGCGTTCTGGCAGCAGGCACCCAACCGTTGGCGCCGGCAGCTTCTGGAAAGCCGGTTGCTGGAGGCGCAATTGTTGCGCGCGCACGGGGATGCCCAGGCTGCCGTGGCCCTTCTGGAGCGGACCATGGACGAGGCCACCGCCCTGGGACTGGGCCTGAACCGGGTTACCGGGGTCATGCAGAACAACCTGGGCGTGCTGTTCTTCGGCCTGGGCGAAAGCGACCGCGCCCGCGCTGCCTTCGCCGCTGCCGAGCTGGTCTGGTCGGCGCTGGATCTGCAGCATTCATCTGACGCGCTCAATACCCTCAACAACTGGGGTGCGGTGGAGTTGGCCGCCGGACAACTGGAAGCCGCCGAGCCGCTGTTGCGTCAGGCCCTGGCCCTGCGCCGCGAACATTTCGGGGCCTCGGCCGCGACCGCGGCATTGCTCAACAACTACGGCAAGCTGCTGCTGCGCCTGGATCGCTTCCAGGAGGGCCGGCCGGTGCTGGAAGAGGCCGTGGACATGGCCGTGCGCTATGCCGGCGTTGGCAGCGTCCACCATGTCGCCGCGCTCGCCGGCCTGGCCGAAGCCCGGATCGGTCTGGATCAGGCCCAGGCGGGCCGGGAACTGGCCGAATCGGCCCTGGCGCTGAGCCTGGCCAACCTGGGAACGGGACATCCGGGCGTTGGCATGGCGCGTCTGGCCCTGGCCCAGGCGCACGCCGAACTGGCTGAGCCGGCCCGGGCAGCCGCGCTCCTGGACGAGGTGGCGCAACAGGCAGGGAGCGACAGCGCCGGGCAACGCCTGGCCGAACAGGCCAGCCGGCTCAGGGAGCGCTATCGCCTGCCGGCGGCAAGGCCAGTTCCCGGAACAGCCACGCCTTCGCCTTGATCCAGTCGCGGCGCACGGTGCGTTCGGAAATTTCCAGGGTGCGGGCGGTTTCCTCGTCCGAATAACCGGCGAAGAAACGACATTCGATGATGTGGGTCAGGCGCGGGTTGAGCGTTGACAGCCGGGTCAGCGCCTCGTCCAGCGCCAGAAGCTGCTCGTCTTCCTGCCAGAACGGCTCGAACGGCAGGTCCTCCAGTGACTGCACCGTGCCGCCGCCGCGCTTGGCCGCCAGCTTGTAACGGGCGTGGTCGACCAGGATCTGGCGCATGGCCATGGCGGCGGCGCGCATGAAGTGGCTTTCGTCCTGCCACGCCGGCTGCCGATTCAGCCGCAGATAGGCCTCGTGCACCAGGGCGGTGGTCTGCAGGGTGTGGCCGGCGCGGACCCGGCGGCGCTCATAGCGGGCCCGGCCACGCAGTTCATCCAGCAGCATCGGTGCCAGCTCCTTGGCCAGGCGGCGGATCTGGTCGGTTGGGTCTTCCGGGCTGGTCACGGGTCTGGCGGGGTTCCGGCGGATGGGGCAGGCGGGCTGCGCTGGCGTCGCTGTCGATCGGGGCCTGGCCGGGCCGATCGCGATGGCTGCCTCAGCGTCAGCCGGGGGCGGGGCAGAAGCGGCCAGTCTAGCGCGGTCGGCGTTACCGCCTGGAATGACGGGCAATCGGCTGGACCCGGTTTTCGCCCGCCGCGGTCGCTGGCACGGGCACGGTGAAGCCGGTTCGACCGGTTTGCGGCTGCGCGGCATGGCGTTTCAAGGTAGCTTATGCGCCTGATCAAACAGGGAGGTGCGGGATGAAACAAGTGGAATCTGGATCGGTGCGGGCGGTATCGGCGGCACCTGCGTGGCTTCTGGCGATGCTCTGCCTGATGCTGGCAGGGGCGGCAGGCGCACTGGCTGCCGCTGAGCCGGCACCGATCGATCATTATCTGAAGCGTTCGACGTTCACCAGCATGAAGATCTCGCCCGATGGCCGCTATCTGGCCGCCACCGTGCCGCTGTCCGACGATGCCACCGGCCTGGTGGTGATCGACCATGAATCCATGCGCACCACCGCGGCCAAGACCCTGGGCGCCCAGCAGCATGTCAATTCCTTCTACTGGGTCAGCAACGAGCGTTTGCTGCTGACCGTGGCCAAGATGGAAGGCGCCCTGGACCGCCCGATCCCTACCGGCGAGCTGTTCGCGATCAATGCCGATGGCAGCGGCAGCGAACTGCTGTTCGGTTACCGGGTGGCGCAGAGCGGTACCCGTGTCGGCCGCCAGCCTGAACGGGCATCGGCCTATCCGTTGTACATGCTGCCGGATTCGGAAAGCCATGTGCTGATCGTGGTCGAGCCCTGGGGCGGTGCCGATGGTTCCTTCCGCGAGGTCCGGCGCCTGCATACGGTCAGCGGGCGCATGACCCGGGTGGCGCGCTCGGCGCTGCGCCAAGGCTGGTTCCTGGTTGATCGGGAAGGCCATGTCCGCATCACCTGGGGTGACACCGTGGACGGCAAGCGCCAGGTCCACCAGCGCCCGGCGTCCGGTGGCGAATGGCAGTTGCTGCACGATGAGAACACGGCCGGCTATCGCATCCTGCCGCTGGCTTTCAGCGCCGATGGCAGCCTGGTGATCCTGCGCGAGCATGCTGAAGGATCGCGCGGCGTGTACCGGATGTCGCTGGCTGATGGCGCGATGACGCTGGTGCAGCGCCACGACGTGGTCGATCCGGCCCAGTATCTGTATGGCCCGCATCCAGGCGAGCTGTACGGCGCCATGTTCCATCCGGGCCTGCCCGAGCTGGGCTTCTTCGAGCCCGACGACAATCGCCAGGTGCGCATGGCAAAAGCGGTGGCGGCCGCCTTTCCGGGCCAGTCCGCGCACATCACCAGTTTCACCCGTGACGGCAAGCGCGCCCTGGTGGCGACCAGCTCGGACCGCAACCCGGGTGAATTCTTCCTGTTCGACCTGGAGGCCATGCAGGCCAGCTACCTGGCCAGCGTGCGCGAGTGGCTGAAGCCCGACCAGCTCGGCGAAATGCGCCCGGTGCAGCTTGAAGCCCGCGACGGCACGCCGCTGCATGGCTACCTGCAATTGCCGCCAGGGGTCAGCGAACCGCGCAACCTGCCGCTGGTGGTCAATCCGCACGGCGGCCCGCACGGGGTGCGCGATTACTGGGGCTACGACCCGGAGACACAGCTTCTGGCCAGCCGCGGCTACGCCGTGCTCAAGATCAACTTCCGCGGCTCCGGCGGCTATGGCGATCCGTTCGAGCGTGCCGGCCACCGGCAATGGGGCGGCACCATGCAGGACGACATCGCCGACGCGGTGCGCTGGACCATCGCCCAGGGCCTGGTCGACAAGGACCGGGTGTGCATCTATGGCGCCAGCTACGGCGGTTACTCGGCGCTGATGAATGCCGGTCGCTATCCGGAGCTGTACCGCTGCACGGCCGGCTACGTCGGCGTCTACGACCTGGACCTGATGTACCGCGATGGTGATATCCGCGAGTCGCTGTACGGGCGCAAGTATCTGGAAGAAGTGCTGGGCCGGGGTGACGACATGGCCGGCTTCTCGCCGGTGGCCTATGCCGACAAGATCACCATGCCGGTATTCCTGATCCATGGTGGCCAGGACCTGCGCGTGCCGATCAGCCATGCCAACCGCATGCGTTCGGCCCTGCGCGCTGCCGGCAACGACCCGCAATGGCTGGTCAAGCGCAACGAGGGCCACGGCTTCTACCGCATGGACCATCAGCGCGAGCTGTACACCAAGCTGCTGGCGTTCTTTGATCAGACGATTGGGCCGCAAGCCGCCGCCAGCCGTGCCGCCGCTGCGCCAACGCCTGGCAGCCCAGCCGATGCCGGGGTGGTGGCTGATGATCTCGGCGCAGACGATGAAGCCGCTGGCGACATGACGCCGGCCCAAGCCGGTGCCGCCGTTGCAGGCGAAGGCGGGGACTGAAACGCTGGCTGGCAAGGCCGGGATATCGTCAACCGATCCCGGTCGAGGAAGTTATCGCTTCCCCGACCGGGGCGGCACTGGCGTAAAGAAAATGACCTCGGCGGTGACAGTCGAGCCGACATCAATAGGCGCGCGCCCGAAGCACTGCCCTCCCGCTGCACATGCGGTCCCGACCGAGGTCGCAGCAGTCCTGGCATTGCCGGAACTGTGCGCAAGGGCCGGGTAGACCGCGCTTGATGGGCTGGCGCTTGACCGGCTTGAGCGGCTGCGAAACTTTCAGCAAGCCGCTACCGGCATTCGGCGGCTGACCTGAAAGCGCCTGGTCTTGCCGCGACGGCTTGCCAACGACATCAGGGACAGCCGGCGGCACCATCAAGCCGGCCGCCGGCAATCAGAATTCGTAGCCGTAGTGCTCGCGGAAGTGGCCGCGCAGCTCGTCCAGGGTGAACTTCTGGTTCTGGGTGCCGGCATGGGCGATCTTCAGCGCGCCCATCATCGAGGCGATGCGGCCGGTGGTGGCCAGGTCCAGGTCGCGGGTCAGGCCGTAGATCAGGCCGGCCCGATAGGCATCGCCGCAGCCGGTCGGATCGACCACCGCGGCAGCCTTGGCCGGGGGAATTTCGATCGTGCCCTCGCGGGTGTGGATGTGCGAGCCCTTGCCGCCGTGGGTGACGATCACCGCCTTGACCCGCTGCGCCATCTCCGACAGGCGCCAGCCGGTGCGTTCCTGCAGCAGCTCGGACTCGTAGTCGTTAACCGTGACGTAGTCGGCCAGCTCGATGAAGTGCCGGAATTGCGGGCTGTTGAACAGCGGCATCGCCTGGCCGGGATCGAAGATGAAAGGAATTGCCTTCTCGGCGAACTGCTCGGCGTGCTGGATCATGCCGTCGTGGCTGTCCGGGGCGACGATACCGAAATCGATGCCCTCGACCTCGCGCACCTGGTTGTGGTGCGAGAGCATCATCGCGCCGGGATGGAAGGCGGTGATCTGGTTGTCGTCCAGGTCGGTGGTGATGAAGGCCTGGGCGGTGTAGTAATCGGACAGTTCACGGACCTGGTCCAGGCGGATATCCAGCGCCTGGAAGTGCGCCCGGTAAGGGGCGAAATCCTGGCCCACGGTGGCCATCGGCACCGGTTCATCGCCGAGCAGCTTCAGGTTGTAGGCGATGTTTCCGGCGCAACCGCCGAACTCGCGCCGCATCGCCGGGGCGAAGAACGACACGTTCAGCATGTGCACCTTGTCCGGCAGGATGTGGTTGCGGAAGCGGTCCTCAAAGACCATGATGGTGTCGTAGGCAAGCGAACCGCAGATAAGTGCCGGCATGGCTGGTAATTTCCCGTTTTGACTGCTGTTGAACCCGCAGCAAGGCCTGGCGCGGCCGTCTCAGGGCGCCTGGCGTTGCAGGGGCGTTGCTTGCCGCCGGTGGCAGCGGCCTTTACATTGTCGCACCTTTGCCGGCCTCATCCCAAACGATCACCTGCCTAATGTTCAAGACCCTGCGTGGCTTCTTTTCCAATGACCTGTCCATTGACCTTGGCACCGCCAATACCCTGATTTACGTCCGCGGCCAGGGCATCGTCCTGGACGAGCCCTCGGTCGTCGCCATCCGCCAGGACCGCGGCCCCGGTGGCCCGCGTTCGGTCGCCGCGGTTGGCAGCGATGCCAAGCGCATGCTCGGCCGCACGCCCGGCAACATCGTCACCATCCGGCCGATGAAGGACGGTGTCATCGCCGACTTCACCATGACCGAGCAGATGCTGCAGACCTTCATCAAGAGGGTGCACAAATCACGTTTCCTGCGTCCCAGCCCGCGCGTGCTGGTCTGCGTGCCCTGCGGCTCGACCCAGGTCGAGCGCCGCGCGATCAAGGAATCGGCCGAAAGTGCCGGTGCCCGCGATGTGTTCCTGATCGAAGAACCGATGGCGGCGGCGATCGGCGCCGGCATTCCGGTGGCCGAAGCGCGCGGTTCGATGGTGCTGGACATCGGAGGCGGCACCTCCGAGGTCGCGGTGATCTCGCTCAACGGCATCGTCTACGCGCAATCGGTGCGCGTCGGCGGCGACCGCTTCGACGAGGCGATCATCAGCTATGTCCGGCGCAACCACGGCACCCTGATCGGCGAGACCACGGCCGAGCGGATCAAGGTCGAGATCGGCTGCGCCTATCCGCAGCAGGAAGTGCGCGAGATCGAGATCTCCGGCCGCAACCTGGCCGAGGGCGTGCCGCGGATGATTACGGTCAACAGCAACGAGATCCTGGAAGCCCTGCATGAGCCGCTGTCGGGCATCACCATGGCGGTGAAGTCGGCGCTGGAGCAGACGCCGCCGGAGCTGTGTTCGGACGTGGCCGAGCGCGGCATCGTGCTTACCGGTGGCGGTGCCCTGCTGCGCGATCTGGACCGGCTGATCTCCGAGGAAACCGGTCTGCACGTGCAGGTCGCCGAACACCCGTTGACCTGTGTGGCGCGCGGTGGCGGCCGGGCCCTTGACCTGATCGACCAGGGCTACGGCAACGACTTCTTCGCCGCCGACTGAGACGGCGGCAAACGCCTAGGCGCGGACCATGCCGACGCGACTTCAGCACCTGTCCGGGCCGTCCCGGCGCTTTGATCTGTGGGCCGTTGCGAGTCGGCCGCGTGACGACGGCCAGCGGCGGTGCAACGCTGCGCCCGGCTCGGCCATGCCGAGTGCCGGCAGGCCGACGCGGTGGCTGGCCAACCGCCCTGGGCAGCACTGAAGCCGATGTCCGTAGCCAATGACAACAGCGCCCTGTTCGGCAGCGATCGCAGCGACACCCTGCGCCTGATCGCCTACCTGATCGTGGCCGTGGCCTTGATGGTGACCGATTACCACAGCGGCTATCTGGAGAAGGTGCGGAGCTGGCTGGGCGCCGCCGCGGTGCCGATGTACCGGGTGGCGCAGGCACCGGCGGTCGGGCTGCGCTGGCTGTATGCGGCCGCCGGCGAGCGGGTGGCCCTCAAGCGCGACAACGATGCCCTGCGCACCGAGCTGCTGCTGGCCCAGGCGCGCCTCAATGCGGCCTGGTTCGAAGCCGAGCGCAACCGCCTGGCCAGCGGCCTGGCCGAGGCCGGTCGCCGGCACCAGTTGACCGGTCGCATGGTCGAGGTGTTCGACATCGACATCGATCCCTCGCGCCAGCGCCTGTTCCTGGATGCCGGCAGCCGGGCCGACGTGCGCATCGGCCAGCCGGTGATCGATGCTTTCGGCCTGGTCGGCCAGGTGGTGGCGACGACCACGGCCACGGCCACGGTGATGATGCTGGTGGATCCGCTGCACGCGGTGCCGGTGACCAATACCCGTACCGGCCAGCGGGCAATTGCGCGCGGGGTCGGCCGCGATGACCGCCTGCTGCTGTCCACCCTGCCGATCAACAGCGATATCCAGCCCGGTGACGAACTGGTCAGTTCCGGTCTGGGCGGCCGCTTCCCGGCCGGTTTCCCGGTTGCCGTGGTGCGCGAGTTCGAGGTCGATGTCAGCGGCTCTTTCGCCCGCGCCTGGGCCGAACCGGTGGCGCGCCTGCGCCAGAGCACGCAATTGCTGCTGCTCGATGAGCATGCCGTCGACGCCGCCGGCAGCCTGGGGCCGGGTGATGGCATCGGGCCGCCGGTTCCGGCGCTCGTCCCGGATGAACCGGCGGAGCCGCAGTCTTGAGAATGCTGGAGTCACCCGCCTGGCGGCTGGCCCTGCTGCTGGCGCTGGCCTATCTGCTGACCCTGTTGCCGGGGCCGGGCCTGTTCGTGCACCTCAAACCGTTCTGGCTCGGGCTGCTGGTGATCTGGCTGGCGCTGGAGCAACCGGCACGCGGCACCCTGGGCGTCGCCTTCCTCGCCGGCCTGGGCGCGGATCTGTTGCTGGCGACCTGGTTCGGTGAACACGCGCTGCGCCTGCTGGTGATCTGCTTCATCGTGCGCCGGTTCCGCTCGCGCCTGCGCTTTTTCCCGATGTGGCAGCAGTCGCTGGCGGTGGGTGCGTTGCTGCTCAACGACCGGGTGGTGATCGTCATGCTGCGCAGCTTCGTCGCGCCGGTGCTGCCGGAATGGACATTCTGGTTGCCGGCGTTGTCGGGCATGGTGCTGTGGCCGTTGCTGTTCCTGGTCATGGACGACGTCGGCCGGCGTCTGCGCTCGCGGCCCGGCATGTGAGCCGGGCGGTGGTCGTGACCAGGGCGCTGCGATGAGGCTGTCGGCCGTATCCGAGCGCCGGATCAAGGATGGTGGCATGGAAGCGGTGATGTTCCGCAACCGTGCCATCCAGGGCTTTGTCATCGTGCTGCTGTGCCTGCTGGCGCTGGCCGGGCGCTATGCCTGGCTGCAGGTGGTCAAGTACGAGGAGTATGCGAGCCGCTCGGAAAGCAACCGCGTACGCCTGCAACCGGTGGCGCCGGCACGCGGACTGATCCACGACCGCAATGGTGTGCTGCTGGCCGAGAACCGGCCGGCGTTTCGCCTGGAGCTGGTACCCGAGCGGGTCGATGACCTGGACCGGGTGCTGGCCGAACTGGATCAACGGGTGCAACTGGACGAGATGGACCTGGAGAAATTCCGCCAGGCCTACGGCAACGCCCGCCGCTATCAGCCGGTGCCACTGAAATTCCGCCTCAGCGAGCTGGAGATCGCCCGCCTGGCCATCGACCAGCACCGTTTCCCGGCCGTGCAGGTGACGCCGTACCAGAGCCGGCACTATGTCTACGGACCGATGTACGCCCACCTGATCGGCTATGTCGGGCGCATCGACGAGGCCGACCAGGCACGTCTGGACCGCGGCCGCTACGCCGGCAGCACCCATGTCGGCAAGACCGGCCTGGAACGCAATTACGAGGACATGCTGCATGGCGCCGCCGGCCTGGAACGGGTCGAGACCCACGCCAACGGCCGGCCCTTGCGGGTCTTGTCGAGCACCCCGCCGGAGCCGGGACAACACCTGTTCCTGACCATCGATCACCGGCTGCAGGAGGCCGCCATCCGCGCCTTCGAGGGTCAGAGCGGCGCCGCCATCGCCATTGATCCGCGCAACGGCGAGGTGCTGGCCATGGTCAGCCTGCCTTCGTTCGATGCCAACCTGTTCGTCAGCGGCATCAGCCGCGGCAACTACGCCGCGCTGCTGGAATCGCCGTACCGGCCGCTGTTCAACCGCGCCGTGCAAGGTGGCTACGAGCCCGGTTCGACCCTGAAGCCGCACATGGTGCTGATGGGCCTGGAGCTGGGCTTGCGCCGGCCCGGCGACACCGTGCTCTCCACCGGCCAGTTCCGTCTGCCCGGCCATCCACAGGTGTACCGCGACTGGCGCAGCGGCGGCCACGGCCGGGCCGATGCCAGGCGCGCGATTGCCGAATCGGTCAATACCTATTTCTACCAGTTGGCGGTGGATGCCGGCATCGATCGCATGAGCGATTACATGGCTGATTTCGGCTTTGGCCGGCCGACCGGCCTGGATCTGCTTGGCGAAGGCGAGGGGGTCTTGCCCTCGCGCGACTGGAAGCGGGCGCAGCTCAACCAGCCCTGGTACCTGGGCGAAACCGTGATCGCCGGCATCGGCCAGGGCTATTGGGTCACCACCATGCCGCAGCTGGCGCGCGCCACGGCGATCCTGGCCAGTGGCGGCCGCGATCCGCAACTGCATCTGTTGCGGGCGGTGGCGTCGGGCGTCGACGCGCCCGAGCGCATGCATGATGCCGGCCCGGTCGGGCAGGTGCCGGTGCAGGATCGGGCGCACTGGCAACTGGTTGTCGATGCCATGACCGATGTCGTCCACGGCGCCAGCGGCACCGCCCGCGCGGTCGGTGCCGACAGCCCGTACACGATCGCCGGCAAGACCGGCACCGCGCAACGGGTATCGCGTCGGGAAGGCCGCAGTCCGCAGGATCTGGCGCAACATCTGCGCCACCAGGCCCTGTTCGTGGGTTTCGCGCCGGCCGAGGATCCACGCATCGCCATCGCCGTGGTGGTCGAAGGCGGCGGCAGCGGTTCACGCACGGCGGCACCGCTGGCCCGGCGCATCCTGGACGGCTGGTGGCAGTTACAGCCGCCGCAGCCATGAGCCGGCGCCGAAGCGGAACCTGGCTGGGCTTTGATCCCTGGCTGCTGTCGGCGGTGCTGTTGCTGGCCGGGCTGGGCCTGGCCATCCTCTACGGCGCCAGCGGTGGCGACCGCGAGCTGGTGCTCAACCAGGCGGCCCGGTTCGGCCTGGGCCTGGTGCTGATGGTGGTGCTCTCGCGCATACCCACGCCCTGGCTGATGAGCTGGTCGCCCTGGCTGTATCTGCTTGCCCTGGTCCTGCTGGTGGCCGTGGCGGTGATGGGCGTGGGCCGCGGCGCGCACCGCTGGCTCGACCTGGGAGTGGTGCGCTTCCAGCCCTCGGAGATCGCCAAGCTCGGCCTGCCGATGATGCTCGCCTGGGTGCTGCATACCCGGCCGCTGCCACCCAGCGTCGGTACCCTGGCCTGGCTGGCGGTGCTGATCATGGCGCCGGTGCTGTTGATCGCCGAGCAGCCCGACCTGGGCACCGCCACCCTGGTCGCCTGCAGCGGTCTGTTCGTGGTGTTCCTTGCCGGCCTGTCCTGGCGCTGGATCAGCGGCCTGGGGTTGCTGGTCGCCACCGCCGTTCCGGTGATCTGGCAACTGATGCATGACTATCAGCGCAGCCGCGTGCACACCTTCCTGGATCCGGGGGCCGACCCGCTCGGCCAGGGCTGGAACATCATCCAGTCGCAGATCGCGGTCGGCTCCGGCGGCCTCACCGGCAAGGGCTACCTGCATGGCACGCAATCCCAGCTCCAGTTTCTGCCCGAGCACACCACCGACTTCGTGTTCGCCGTGTTCGCCGAGGAGTTCGGCCTCATCGGCGTGATCGTGATGCTGGTGCTGTACGCGGTGATCATCAGCCGCGGCCTGATCATTGCCGCACGAGCCCGTCACACCTACGGCCGGCTGCTCGCCGGCGCCATCTCGCTGACCGTGTTCGTCTACGTGCTGGTCAATGGCGCCATGGTCGCCGGCCTGCTGCCGGTGGTCGGCATGCCGATGCCGCTGATCAGCTATGGCGGCACCTCGGCAGTGACGCTGCTGGCCGGCTTCGGTTTGATCATGTCGGTGAACCGCTACCGGCGCGGACCAGGCACTTGACCGTGCGAGCCGGGTTGGCCGGGAACTGCCGGCCCGGCGCGGCGGTCGGTTAACATTCTTTCGCAACAACCCCAAGGAACAGGCATGACCATGGCAACACGCATTGGACGAAGCGGGCTGACCGCGCTGGCGGCCCTGCTGCTGGCCCTGCCGGCCTGGGCGGAGCGCTTTCCCGGGCAGGCCGAATTCGTCGCCCAGGTGGCGGCAGAGACCGGACAAAGCCCGGCCGAGATCGAGGCCGTGCTCGCCGGTGCCGAGCGCAAGCAGGGCATTCTGGACGCGATCTCCCGGCCGGCGGAGGCCAAACCCTGGCGCGATTACCGGCCGATCTTCCTCAACCAGGCGCGGATCGACGGCGGCCTGCGCTTCATGGCCGAGCACGCCAGCCTGCTGGCACGGGTGGAGCGCGAAACCGGGGTGCCGGCGGCGATGATCACCGCCATCATTGGCGTGGAGACCCAGTACGGCTCGGTCACCGGCCGCTACCGCGTGCTCGATGCGCTGGCCACGCTGGGCTTCCACTATCCGCCGCGCGCGGACTTTTTCCGTGGCGAGTTGCGCCATCTGTTCCACCTGGCCCAGGAAGAAGACCTGGAGATCGACCAGCTCTACGGTTCCTATGCCGGCGCCATGGGCTGGGGCCAGTTCATTCCGTCCAGCTACCGCCATTACGCCGTTGATGGCGATGGTGATGGCCGCCGGGATCTGTGGAGTTCGATGCCGGACATCGTTGCCAGCATTGCCAATTATTTTGTCGAACACCGCTGGGCCGAGGGCGGTCTGGTGGCGTTGCCGGCCAGGGCGCAGCCCGGTGCCGAGCCGTTCCAGCGTGACGGCCTGAACCTGACCAGCACGCTGGCCGAACTGCGCGCGCTGGGCTACCAGGTCGTGCATGACGGCGACGACGCCCTGCCGGCGACCTTGCTGCAGCTTGAAGGCGCCCATGGCGACGAGTACTGGGTGGTGTTCAACAACTTCTATGTCATCAGCCGCTACAACCGCAGCCCGCTTTATTCCATGGCGGTGCATCAGTTGGCGCAGGAACTGGCGGTCAACCAGGCCAGCGGTCAGGTGCGACGCTGATGCCGCAATGACCGGCGCTGCCCGCCCGATGCCGACCCAGCCGCAACCGGCCCAGCCGCAACCGGCATGACTGGCGGCTGATGCCGACGCTGCGGACATGTGATCGTTGCCGACCGGCGCCGCTGGCCGGTCTGCTGCTGATCCTGCTGCTGGCCGCGCTGGCCAGTGGCTGTGCCAGCCGCGGCAAGCCGGTGGCTGCGCCGGGCGCGCCGCTGTCGGCAACGGTGCCCGGGCCGCCGGCCGCCGGTCCGGATCCCTGCGCCGTGGTCTATGAACATTCCGATGCCGACTACACGCCCGGAGGCCTGTACCGGCCCGGCCAGGCCGACCATGCCCCGGGCGGGCAGCCGGACTGGCAGCGGATTGCGCAGCCCGAGCCGAAGCCGGAACCGCGCAGCGCCTATGGCAATCGCAGCCCGTATACGGTGCTGGGGCGCAGTTATCAGGTTCTCGCCGACGCCCGCGGTTACCGCGAGCGCGGCATCGCTTCATGGTACGGCGCCAAGTTCCACGGCCGCGCCACCTCCAGCATGGAGCCCTACGACATGTGCCTGTTCAGTGCCGCGCACAAGACCCTGCCGCTGCCCAGTTATGCCCGGGTGAGGCACCTGGGCAATGGCCGCAGCATCATCGTGCGGGTCAACGACCGCGGGCCGTTCCACGAGGGCCGGGTGATCGACCTGAGCTATGTCGCGGCGCTGGCCCTGGGCGTGTACCAGACCGGCACCGCCATGGTTGAGGTCGAGGCGATCGTGCCGCCCGGCCAGGCGCCGGCCGCCGTTACCGCCTCGACAACATCGGCTGCCGCCGGCAGCGCCCTCGGCGCCGGCGCCAGGCTCTATGTCCAGGTCGGCGCCTTCAGCGACCGCGGCAATGCCCGCAACCTGCACCAGCAGTTGCGCCGCCAGGGCGAGCCGGCCCGGATCGTGCGCGTGCGCAGCGGCGGCCAGCGCCTGTATCGCGTGCGCCTGGGACCGTACCCGGCCACGGCCCTGGCTGAAGCGGCGCGCGAGCGCGTCCGGCGCATCGGTTTTCCTGCCGCCACCATCGTGATCGTTGACTGAATCAAGGCCGCTGGCCGGGCGTGACCGCGGCGCGGCCATTGACTACCCTGCTTTCCTGCGCGCGTCGCCAGCCTCCGGCGCCGGCGCGGGAGACATCCCATCTGGAGTCGTACCCCGTGAGACCAACCGTTCTGTTTTCCCTGGCGCTGGGCAGCGCACTGGCCCTGGCCCAAGGGCCGCTGCATGCCAACCAGTCGCCGCTGCCGACGCCTGATGCCGCCACTGCCGCCACGCCGACACCGGACCTACCGGTGCCGCGCGCCGATGTCCTGAGCGCACCGAATGTCGCCGGCACGGCCTGGATCCTGATCGACCATGACAGCGGCCAGGTGCTGGCCGGGCACAACATCGATACCCCGGTGCATCCGGCCAGCATCACCAAGGTGATGACTTCCTACATCGTTGCCGACCACCTGGCGCATGGGCGCATCAAGGACGACGACGCGGTGTTCGTCAGTGAACGGGCATGGCGCCAGGGCGGCGCCGGTACCGATGGCTCTTTCACCGCGCTCAAGGTCAACGACAGCGTGGCGCTGGAAGACGTGGTGCGAGGCCTGGTGGTGCAGTCGGGCAATGACGCCTCGATCGCCCTGGCCGAGCACATCGCCGGCAGCGAGGAGGCCTTCGCCGACCTGATGAACCAGTACGCGCAGCGCCTGGGCATGAGCAACAGCCACTTCGTCAACGCCAGCGGCCTGACCGCCGAAGGCCACATGATGAGCGTGCGCGACATCGCCACCCTGTCGCGGGCGTTGATTCACGATTTCCCCGAGCACTACAAGCTGTACTCGATCAAGGAGTACACCTACGGCGGCATCCGCCAGTACAACCGCAACGGCCTGCTCTGGCGCGACAGTACCGTGGACGGCATCAAGACCGGCCACACTGCCGCTGCCGGCTACTGCCTTGCAGTCTCGGCCAAGCGCGGCGATCAGCGCCTGATCTCGGTCGTGGTCGGTATCGAGGGCGGCCGCAACGAGGCCTTCCGCCTGCGCGAGGAGGCCAACCAGGCTCTGCTCGCCTATGGTTTCCGCGCCTTCGAAACCCATCGCCTGTACCAGGCCGGGCAGGCCGTGGCGACGCCGGAGCTGTGGCGTTCGGCCGACGACACCGCGCAACTGACCGTGGCCAGCGACCTGCATGTGACCATTCCGCGTGGCCGCTACGACGATCTGAAAGCCGAGATGGTCATGCCGCCGGTGCTGATCGGGCCGCTGCAGGCCGGCCAGGAAGTGGGCGCGGTGTCGGTGACGCTGGCCGGCGAGGAAGTGGCGCAGGTGCCTCTGGTGAGCATGGCCGAACATGGCGGTGCCGGCTTCTTCCGCCGCGTCTGGCATGACATCCTGCTGCTGTTCGAATGAGGACCGCGAGATGACCACACTGGAAGGGTTCGCCTATGAGTTTCCCGGTGTCTTCGAGGTGTCGGCGATGGGCGCTGCCGACGCCGACATCGCCGACCAGCTTCCGGGCCTGATCGAGACGGCCGGCGGCCAGGTCCTGGCCGGATCAATCAACGTCAGGCACAGTCGCGGCGGCAAGTACATTGCGGTTCGGGCCAGTTTCCTGGCCGCCGACCGCGACCAGCTCGATGCCGTCCACGAAGCGGTGCGCAGCCATCCGGGAGTGCGCTGGCTGTTGTGACCGGCAGCCTGCGCCGGCTGACGGCGCAGCGCCGGCCAGGACAGCACGGTTGCGCCAGTACAGTGCCGTCGCCCTTGCCGACACGAAGTTTTCGCCCGCGCCCTGCGTGCGCGTCCCTTGCCAGCGCTGGAACCCAATGACGATGATTCCTTGCGTTCCGATTCCGGCACGCCGATGCCTGCGCTTGTCGGCCCTTGCGTTGATGCTGGTCGCACTGCCGGCTGCCGGCATCGAGCTGGGTCAGGCCGCCGGTGCCCAATGGCAGTTCGAGGGCCTGTTCCAGGGCGACCACACCGCCTTTGCCGGGGATTCGGAGCAACTGGATGACGACAGCGAGCTGCGTCGTGCCGAACTGGTGCTCAAGGGAGCCCGCGGCCGCTGGGACTGGGTGGCCGGCTATGACCTGGCCAGTCGCAACGACAAATGGCTGGATCTGAATCTACGCCTGCGTCTTGGCACGGCCGATCAGGGCCCGGGCAATGGCCAGCTCCGGGTCGGGCAGTTCAAGCACTTCAACAGCCTTGAGGAGCTGACCAGCAGCCGGCACAACGATTTCATTGCCAAGGCCATGGCCACCAGCACCTTCGCCATCGGTCGGCGCCTGGGCACTGGCATCGCCTGGTCATCCGGCCCCTGGTGGCTGGGCGGGAGCTGGTTCGGCCGGGAACTGGCCAGCAATGGCGGCCGGGGCAGCGGCTACAGCCTGCGCGCGGCCTGGGCGCCAATGCGCGCGGACGGTCGCATCGTGCATCTGGCGGTGTCGGGCATGGACCGCGACAGCGATGGCGACAGTGCGCGTTTGCGTGCCCGCACCGGCTTCGAGCCGGCCTCGGTACCGCGCCTGGTCGACACCGGCACCGTGCTGGACGCCGACCGCATCCGCAGCCTGGGCCTGGAGGCGGCCTGGGTGGCGGGCCCGGTCAAGCTGCAGGGCGAATACCTGGACAGCACGATCCGGCGCGTGCACACCGGCGAGGTCTCCGGCCTGGACCCGGCCATCGGCACCGGCGGCGACTTCCATGCCGACGGCTGGTATCTGTCCGGCCTCTGGAACCTGGGCGGTGGCAGTTGGGCTTACCGCGACGGGGTGGTCAGCACCCGCCCGCGCGAGGATGCCTCTGGGCTGTGGCAGTTGGCCGCCCGCATCGAGGGCCTGGACCTGGACGACGGCAATATCGATGGCGGCCATGCCCGGGTCCTGACCGTGGGCAGCAACTGGTACTGGCGCAGCCACGTCCGGGTGTCGCTGAACCATGTCCGCGCCGACCTGCGCCGGCCGGACCGGATCCAGCAATCACCCTCGGCCTGGGTCGCCCGCCTGCAACTGCATTGGTGACAGCGGCAGGCCGCGCAACGCCAGGGCGTGCGCCTGGACGCAGGCGCTGAGCGCGGCCAGGTGGTAACCGCCTTCCAGGGCCGAGACCAGGCGGCCACCGGCATGGCGTGCGGCCAGGGCGTTCAACTCGCCGGTCAACCAGTGGTAGTCGTCCTCAGACAGCTCGAAGCTGGCCAGAGGATCATCGGCATGGCCGTCGAAACCGGCCGAAACCAGGATCAGTTCCGGCGCGAAGGCATCGATACGCGGCAGCGCCTGCTGCTGCCAGGCCTGTCGGAAGGCGGCGCTGCCGGTGCCGGCCGGCAAGGTCAGGTTGACGATGTTGTCGTGGCTGCCGGTCTCGTCGGCCCGGCCGCTGCCTGGATACAGCGGCCACTGGTGGCTGGATACCACCAGTACGGCCGGGTCGCGCCAGAAGATCGCCTGGCTGCCGTTGCCGTGGTGGACATCGAAATCGACGATGGCAACCCGCTTCAGGCCGTGGCTGTGGATGGCATGGCGGGCGCCAATGGCAATGCTGTTGAACTGGCAGAAGCCCATCGCCTGAGCGGCACTGGCATGGTGGCCGGGCGGTCGCACGGCGCAGAACACCTGCCGGGTGCGGCCGCCGAGCACGGCATCGACGCCGGCAATGACGGCGCCGGCGGCGTGGCGGGCAGCGGTCAGCGATCCGCTGGCGACGGCGGTGTCCGGATCCAGTTGCACCCGCCGACCGCTTTCACCGGCATGCCAGACGCGCTCGACATGGTCAGGGTCATGGGCCAGGCAAAGTTGTTCGCGGCTGGCCAGTGGCGCCATTTCAACCGGGCAGGTGACCAGTGCCGGATGCTTGAAGGCAGCCATGGCCGCGGCCAGCCGCGCCGGTTGTTCGGGATGGCCGGGGCTGGGGTCGTGGTCGGCACAGGCCGGGTGGGTGAAGACCAGCAGGTCGTGCCTGTCGGCGGCAGTCGGCGTCATGATCCGAAACCAATGCCCATTGCGTCGGGTGACGCCAGCGGCTGGGTGCCGATCGTGGCGACCGCGTTCAGCGCGGCCGGTGCCGGTTGTCCCACAGCACCTCACCGGCGCCGTCGGCCCGGGCCAGGACGCGGGCATAGACGAACAGCAGGTCCGACAGCCGATTCAGGTATTTGACGGCCTGCGGATGCACCACGCTGGTGCGCGACAGCGCCACCACCACGCGCTCGGCGCGCCGGCACACGGTGCGCGCCAGATGGCAGGCCGCTGCCGCGTGGCCGCCACCGGGCAGAATGAATTCCTTCAGCGGCGGCAGGTCCTGGTTGACGGCATCGACAGCCTGTTCCAGCCGCTCGATGTCCGGCTCGCCGATCAGGCCGGTGCCGGCAGGCAGGGACAGCTCGCCGCCCAGGTCGAACAGATCATGCTGGATGCGGGTCAGCGCCGAGGCCACCGGCTCGGGCGGGTCATGGGCCAGGACCATGCCGAGCACGCTGTTGAGCTCATCGACGGTGCCGCAGGCATCCATGCGCAAGCTGTCCTTGCCGATGCGGCTGCCATCGCCCAGGCCGGTGCTGCCATCGTCACCGGTGCGGGTGTAGATACGGGATAGTCGGTAACCCATCTGCGCGCGCCCGCCGTCAGTGGCCGCTGGCCAGGGCCGGCCAGCGCTGCATCAGCAGGTGGCGACCGCCGAACAGCACAGCCGAATAGAACAGGGCGCCGGCCACGGTCCACTGGAAGAACGGGATCGCCGAAACATAGCAGGGCAGCAGGCCGGCGGCGCAGGCGTTGTAGCCGGGCAGGGACGAGGCCGACAACCAGACCGCGAAATTGGTGACCAGGAAGAACACCACGGCGCCGACCAGCGACCAGCCCAGGACCCGGCCGGCGCTGACCCGGCCGCGCATGGCAAAGCCGGCCACCGAACACAGCACGATGCTGGCATACACCGACACGTGGCTGATGCTGAACAGATAGTCCATGTGGAAGCCGCCGTGGAACAGGCCCAGGGCCAGGTCGGACAGCGCCATGGCCAGCAGCGGCACCAGCAGCGCCAGGCGACGGTCGAGCAGGCAGGCACCGGCGAACAGCGCCATCGATTCCACCGGCGTGAAATTGGGCGGATGCGGCAGCAGCCGGGTCAGTGCCACCACGGCAATCATCGCAATCAGGGTCAGGCTGCGCGGGCTGAGCAGGGACGGGCTCGGCTGGGTCATGGTGGACAGGTCTCCGGGGTTGCCAGGGCGCACGGCCGGTGCCGCGCGCGGCCGCCTAGGATAACCCAAGCCGCCCCCGGACTTGCCGGCCGCGAGTACCGCGCCCAGCTTCGCGACCCGGGCCGGCGCAAGCACTGCGCCACCGCCGGAAGCGTTCGCCGCGAGCCCGCGGCAGGCGCGGCCTGCCGGTATCATCGCCGCCATGGAGACTGACTGCGACGTCCTCATTGTTGGTGGTGGCCTGGTCGGCACCAGCCTGGCGCTGGCCCTGGCACAGGCGCCGCTGCGCACGATCCTGGTCGAGGCTCGCGGGCCTGGCGGGTCCGCGCCAGCGCCGGAACCGTCCAGGCAACCGAACCTGGTGCAGCCGCCGGCAACCGAGCGGCCGGGCGAGCGTTACCTGGCGCTGTCACGGGCCAGCATGAATGCCTTGCAGCGCCTTTCGGTGCGGCCCTTGCTGACCGGCGCGCCCGAGCCGATCCGCGCCATCCATGTCAGCCGCCGGGGCGATTTCGGCCGGGTGCTGCTGTCGGCGCAGGAAGCGGGCCTGGAAGACTTCGGCGCCGTGGTACCGGCCAGCGTGCTGGGGCGGGCCTTGTCCGGGGCCTTGCAAGCGCAGTTGACGACGATCACCACAAGCCTGAGCCAGGCCGCAGCCGGCGCCGGCAACCCGGGTCTGACCCATCTGGCGCCGGCGCGCCTGCTGGCGCTGGACTGCGGCGGCGACAGCGTCACCGCGACGATTGAATCCAGCCACGGTCCGCAGAAGCTGCGCGCCAGCGTCGTGGTTGGTGCCGACGGCGCCGGTTCCCTGGTCGCTGCCCAGACTGGCCTGGCCGCAGAGAGCCACGACTATGGCCAGGAGGCCGTGGTCTTTGCCGCCGGATGCAGCCGGGCCCACGAGGGCGTCGCCTACGAGCGCTTCACCGATGATGGCGCGCTGGCGGCCCTGCCGCTGCCCGGCCGCCGTGTCGGCCTGGTCTGGACCCGGCGCCGGCAGGCCGATGATCAGGCGGCCGATGTCGCCTCGGCCGGCCCGATGCCGGACGCACCGGCCGTGCTGGCCCAGGTGCAGGCACAGTTCGGCCAACGCCTGGGACGGCTGCACTCGCCCGGCCCATGCGCCCGCTTCCCGCTGCTCCGGCGCTGGGCCGCGCAGACCGTGTCCGGGCGCGTGGTGTTGATCGGCAATGCCGCCCAGACCTTGCATCCGATCGCGGCCCAGGGCTTCAACCTGGGGCTGCGTGATGCCCTGGTGCTGGCTGAATCATTGCTCGCCGCAGGGAACAACGCTTCCGGCCTGGCATCGGCCCTGGCCGCCTATCAAACCCGGCGTGCGCCCGACCGGCAGCGCATTGCCGATCTCAGCCATGCCCTGGCGCGCTGGCCGAAGGTCTCGCTGCCTGGTCTGGGCCTGGTGCGCAGCCTGGGTTTCGCCGCCCTCAATGCCAGTACCGGACTGCGCCAGTCGCTGATGCTGGCCGGGATGGGCTTTTCCCAGGATGCCCCGGCCGCCGTGCTGGAACCTGCTGTCTGGAGCCGGCCATGAGCGCCGGCAAGATATCCGACAAGTCCATGGCCGGCCAGCGCCGCATCGCCGTTGTCGGCGCCGGCCCGGCCGGTCAATCCGCCGCCCTGGCCCTGGCCCGGGCCGGTTATCCGGTCACCCTGATCGATGCCGGTCCCGGTCCGGCGCCGGCAGCGCAGGCGGCCGATCTGCGGGTATTTGCGTTGTCACCGGCCTCGTTGTCGCTGCTGGCCGAGCTGGCTGTCTGGCCGCCGCCACAGCCGGAGCGGATATCGCCCTACCGCCGCATGCACGTCTGGCAGCAAGATCCGTTGCGCGGGCTGGAATTGGACGCCGCCGCGCTGGGCTGGTCGGAGCTGGGCTGCATCGTCGAGCATGGCGTGCTGCAGCATGCGCTGGCCCAGGGCGTGGCCTCCACCCCGGCGATCCAGTGCCACTGGCAGGCCCGGGTGCAGGCGCTGGACCAGGGTGCCGACGAGGTCATCGTGCAGCTTGAGGACGGTCGCCGGCTGTCGGTGTCGCTGCTGGTGGCCGCCGATGGCGCCGGCTCGCCGGTTCGCGGCCTGGCCGGTTTGACCGTGCGCCGGCATGACTACGGCCAGTCCGGACTGGTCGCCAACGTCCGTTGCCGGCAGCCCCACGAGGGCACCGCGCGGCAGCGTTTCCTGCCCACCGGACCCCTGGCATTCCTGCCCCTGGCCTCCGGGCCATGTGATTGCTCGATTGTCTGGAGCCAGCCGCATGACCAGGCCAGGCACTGGCGCCAGGCGCCGGCAGCGCACTTCGAACAGGCGCTGACAGCGGCGATGGACGGCTGGCTGGGGCCAATCGAACTGCTCGGCGAGCGCGCCCTGTTCCCGCTGGCGCGCCAGCTCGCCGAGCGTTACCACGACAATCGTGTCGTGTTGATCGCCGATGCCGCCCACGCCGTTCATCCGCTGGCCGGGCAGGGGCTGAATCTGGGTTTCCTGGATGTGGCCGCGCTGGCCCGCATTCTGGGCGCAGCCGCGCGGCGCGATCTGGATCCGGGCCTGTCGGCGCTCCTGGCCCGCTATGCGCGCGAGCGCCAGGGCGAGAACGCGCTGGCGGCGCACGGCTTCGATGCCATCGCCGGCAGCTACGGCCTGGCCGGCAGCGGCCTGGATGGCCTGCGCGATGGCGTGGTCGGCCTGCTCAACACGATGCCGGCATTGAAGCGGCAACTGGTGATGGTCGCTTCCGGCCTGGCCGGACGCTGAGGCTTGCCTGGATCGCTGGCGGGCTGCGCTGATTTGCGACTCGCGTTGCGCCGCTCAGATCGCCGGCAGCACGAAGGCGGCCAGGACGTTGCGGTCCTCTGCCAGCAGCAGGTTGTAGGTGCGGGCGGCGGCATCGTTGCCCATGACCTCGATGCCGACGCCTTGGGACAGGCCGTGATAGAGCACCGGCGGCGGCAATTGCCGCTGGCGCAGGCCGCTGCCGATCAGGATCAATTCCGGCCCGGCGGCGAGCAGCACATCCAGATCGGCGGTGGCCATGGTGCTGACTTCGGTGACCGGCCAGTCGCGCAGCAGGCGCTCGCCGATGACGGCGAAGCTGTGCTGCAGCTCCTGGTCACCCACGGCGATGGCATCGGCCCGGTACCAGCGGATCGGCTGGCCGCTGTCGCCAGGATCGCGGACCAGCCCGCTCATGCCGGCAGGGCGATCTTCGGCTCGGCCCGGTTGCGCCGGAACAGGGTGACGGTGTGGCCGATGGTCTGCACGATATCGGCGCCGCTGGCCTTGGCCAGTTGTTCGATCAGGGCGCTGCGCTCGGCGCGGTCACCGGCCGACAGCTTGACCTTGACCAGCTCGTGCTGGTCGAGCACCTGGTCGAGCTCGGCGACGAAGGCATCGGTGATGCCCTTGTTGCCGCTGTGCATGAATGCCTTGAGGTGGTGAGCCTGGGTGCGCAGGTAGCGCTTCTGGGGGGCTTTGAGTGTCATCCGGTGAATGATATCCGGCATTGCCATCGGGGCAAAACGATACCGCCGCCGGCGCGTTCATCCGCCGGCCGGCCATGGCCGCGTCCGGAGACAACGAGCCATGGCCTTGGCCATCAAGGCCAGCCTCAGAACTGGTAGTTCAGCGACAGCCACAGGCGCCGGCCTTCCTGGATGGAGCCGGTCGTGCTGCGGTCGATCTGGGTGTAATGCGAACCCCAGGCGCTGCTGCCATCCGCCGTCGGGTAGGTTTGGCCGGCCAGGAAATCCTTGTCCAGCAGGTTGTAGACATTGGCGTTGAGCGTCAGGTCCGGGCGCAGGCGGAAGCTGCCGCCCAGGTGGAACTGGCTGTAGGCGCGCAGCGGCCCGAGGCCGTCGACGATGGCCTGGTTGGCGGCGCTGAGGTTTTCATACAGGTGGGTGAACCGGTCGCGGTCGCCAAAGTATTCGCCGCGCAGCCACAGGTCGATGCGTTCGCTGGCGGACCAGTTCAGGCTGGCGTTGACGATATGCCTGGCCTGGTGGGTGAACGGCGCGCCGGCATCGACGCCGCTGCGCTGCTCGGTGTCGGTGTAGGTGTAGTTGCCGGCCAGGGTCCATGCCGGCAGCAACTGCCAGCGCGCCGCCAGCTCCGCGCCCTGGGAGCGGGCCTCGTCGATATTGACGCTCTGGGCGAAGCTGTCCTGGCTGAAACCGCTGCCCAGATCCAGGCAGCCGGGCAGGCCGGGCTGGCTGGCGGCGTGGCAGTTGGGCACCGGCGTGCCGGCGCTGATCATGTCCTTGAACCGGGTCTGGAATACGGTGAGGTTGGCGTTGAAGCCGGCCAGGGTGTCGTAGTAGATGCCGGCCTCGACATTGCGGCTGGTTTCCGGGCTCAGGTGCGGGCTGCCGATGGTGATGGTCGCGCCCTGGGCGGTGGCGCCATTGATGCCGTCGTGGAGCTGGTTCACGGTCGGCACCCGATAACCGTTGCTGACGCCGCCCTTGACCGTCCAGCGATCACTGGCGTTCCAGACCAGATAGCTGCGCGGACTGAAATGGCCACCGAAGGCATCATGGTTTTCCCAGCGCCCGCCCAGGGTCAAGGCCAGGGTATCGGTCAGGCTCCACTCGTCCTCGACGAATACCGTCCAGGAGCTGCGCTGGAAGACTTCGGCGGCAATGCCGTCTTCGGTTTCGGCATCCAGGTACTGCCCGCCCAGGGTCAGCATGTGGGCATCGCCAATGTCGGTGATCAGCCGCGTTTCGAAGATCAGGTCGCTGGATTCCAGGGTGCGCGGCGCGCCGCCGATGCGGCCGGGGAAGCCAGTCCAGGCCTGGCCGATGCGGCCGGGAATGGTCCGGCCCGTGGTCCGTGTGTCCTTGTAGGTGAGGCTGTTCTCCCAGACGCCGATGTCCAGGCGCGAGGACTGGGCAAGCACGGTCTGGTTGCGCGAGAAACGCAACTGCTCGGCATAGCCGGCGGCCTGGTCGCTGGCCGTGGTGCAGCCGCTGACGGCATTGCCCGACCAGCCATCAAGGGTGCCCAATTGGCAATCGTCGTTGTCGTAGGTCTGCAGGCCGCGGCTGGCATCCAGATAGAACTCGTGCGCGTTGCCTGGGGTCAGGGTCAGCCGGGCACCGACATCAAAATTGTCGCCGGCAACCGCGGCAGCCCCCCGGCGGCTGACCACCGAGCCATCGGGAAAGACCAGATTGGAATCATCGCGGTGATGGGCGTTGCCGCGCACCGCCAGCCCGAGCAGATCATCGCGCAGCGGCCCGGAACTGTAGAGGTTGAAGCCATGGCTGGCACCGTAGCCGCTGTCCTGGTGCCAGGTGCTGCTGGCGCCCAGCGAGGTGCCCCAGACCGGGGCCACGCTGCGGGTGATGATGTTGACCACCCCGCCCATGGCATCGGAGCCGTACAGGGTCGACATCGGCCCGCGGATCACTTCGATGCGCTCGATCGCCGACAGCGGCGGCATGAAGCTGGTGGCGGTTTCAGCAAAGCCATTGGGCGTGACATCGCCGGAATTGTTCTGCCGTCGGCCATCGATCAGGATCAGCGTGTAGCTGCTGGGCATGCCGCGGATGGAGATGTTCAGGCCGCCGGTCTTGCCGGTGCCTTGCAACACATCCAGGCCCTCAACGTCGGCCAGCGCTTCGGCGATGTTGGCAAAGCCCTTGCGTTCCAGTTCGCTGCGTTCGATCACGCTGATGCTGGCCGGTGCCTGGGTCAGTTTCTGCTCGAAGCCGGCGGCCGTTACCACCACCCGCGACAGCACTGCGTCACCTGGATCGGCATCGGCAGCGCTCTGGGCGGCCAGGGGCGCGGCGAGCAAGGCTGAAGTCAGCGCCAGGGTCAACCGATGTCGCGCCAGACGGCCGTGAGGCCGGCCAGTCAGAGTGGTCGCCGAAGCAGGGGCAGGGCCGCACGCGCGCGCTGGGTACATCGGGATCTCCTTGAAAGGGTGGGATTTTCCGGTGCGCGCATAGGGGGCTGGGCAGGGTTGCCGCTGGCTGCCGGGACGCCGGGCTGCGAATTGTAGGTGAGAATCGTTCCGATAGACAATCCTATTCGTGAGCTGGCACACGCGTTGCCGGGATTGGCGCCGGCAGCGCTGCCGGCAACCGCTACAATCAGCGCCGTGACTCGATCCCGCAGTTCAAAACGCTGGCTGCGCGAGCATTTCAGCGACCCCTACGTCAAGCAGGCGCACAGCGCCGGCATGCGTTCGCGCGCGGCGTTCAAGCTGGAAGAGCTGCTTGATCGCGACCGGCTGATCCGGCCTGGAATGCTGATCGTCGATCTGGGCGCGGCGCCGGGTGGCTGGTCGCAGGTGGCGGCCAAGGCGCTGGATGGCCGCGGCCGGGTGCTGGCGCTGGACATCCTGCCGATGCCATCGATCGCCGGCGTCGAGGTGCTGGAAGGTGATTTCCGCGAGCCAGAAGCGCTGGCGGCGCTGGCAGCCGCCCTGGATGGCGCCCGGGTTGATCTTGTCCTGTCGGACATGGCCCCCAATATGAGTGGAGTCACCTCGGTGGACCGGGCGCGTGCCCTGTACCTGGCCGAGCTGGCCAGGGATTTCGCCTTCGACTGGTTGCGTCCAGGCGGCGATTTTCTGGTCAAGCTGTTCCACGGCCCGGGCTTTGACGATTTCATCCGGCAGTTGCGGCCACACTACGACAAGGTGGTGGTGCGCAAGCCCAAGGCCTCACGCTCGCGCAGCCCCGAGGTGTATGCGCTGGCTACCGGCTTTACCGGGGCCAAACCCGGGGTCTGAGCGGCTTGGGTCGCGCCGGTGGTGTGGTTAAGCTGTCAACATTGGACACTCAAGCGGTTGCATTTCAACTATGAATGACATGAGCAAGAACCTGCTGCTGTGGGTCATCGTCGCCATCGTGCTGATGGCGGTGTTCCGCAGCTTCACGCCGCCCAACGGCGCGATCGGCGAGGTCGCCTATTCGACCTTCATCCAGGAGGTCCATGCCGGCCGCGTCGACAAGGTCCATATCGGCCAGGACGAGGTCTCGCTGCAGGTGACCCGCCAGGACGGCAGCCGCTATCTGGTCAACGCGCCGCGTCGCGACCAGAATCTGATGGACGACCTGCTGGCCGACAACAACCGCATCGAGGTCACCCGGGAGACGCCCGAATCCGGGCCCGGGCTGTTCGACATCCTGCTCAACTGGTTCCCGTTCATCCTGTTCATCGGCCTGCTGATCTTCTTCATGCGCCAGATGCAGGGCGGTGGCGGTGGCCGCGGTGCGCTGAGCTTTGGCAAGTCGCGGGCCAAGATGCAGGGCGAGGACCAGGTCAAGGTCACCTTCGCCGATGTCGCCGGTTGCGACGAGGCCAAGGAAGACGTTGGCGAGCTGGTCGAGTTCCTGCGCGATCCCAGCCGCTTCCAGAAGCTGGGCGGCAAGATTCCGCGCGGCGTGCTGATGGTCGGCCCGCCGGGTACCGGCAAGACGCTGCTGGCCCGGGCCATCGCCGGCGAGGCCAAGGTGCCGTTCTTCTCGATCTCCGGCTCGGATTTTGTCGAGATGTTCGTCGGCGTCGGTGCCAGCCGGGTGCGCGACATGTTCGAGCAGGCCAAGAAGCATGCCCCGTGCATCATCTTCATCGACGAGATCGACGCCGTCGGCCGCCATCGCGGCGCCGGCCTGGGTGGTGGTCATGACGAACGCGAGCAGACCCTGAACCAGTTGCTGGTGGAAATGGACGGCTTCGAGGGCAGCGAAGGCGTGATCGTGATCGCCGCCACCAACCGCCCCGACGTGCTCGATCCGGCCCTGCTGCGACCGGGCCGCTTCGACCGCCAGGTCGTGGTCGGCCTGCCCGACGTCAAGGGCCGCGAGCAGATCCTCAAGGTGCACATGCGCAAGGTGCCGCTGGACGAGGATGTCCAGCCGTCGCTGATCGCCCGTGGCACGCCCGGTTTTTCCGGCGCCGACCTGGCCAACCTGGTCAACGAGGCGGCGTTGTTTGCCGCCCGCGAGAACAAGAAGACGGTGACCATGGGCCACTTCGACCGGGCCAAGGACAAGATCATGATGGGCGCCGAGCGGCGCTCGATGGCGATGAGCGAGGACGAGAAGAAGCTCACCGCCTACCACGAGGCCGGCCACGCCATCGTCGGCCGCCTGGTGCCCGAGCACGACCCGGTCTACAAGGTCACCATCATTCCCCGCGGCCGCGCCCTGGGCGTGACCATGTACCTGCCCGAGGGTGACCGCTACAGCTACAACAAGACCTTCATCGAAAGCCACCTGTGTTCGCTGTACGGCGGCCGGGTTGCCGAGGAACTGATCTTCGGCGCCGACAAGGTCACCACCGGCGCCAGCAACGACATCGAGCGGGCAACCAAGATGGCGCGCAACATGGTCACCAAGTGGGGCCTGAGCGACGAGATGGGGCCGATCGCCTACGAGGAGGACGAGGATGAAGTCTTCCTGGGCCGCTCGGTGACCCAGCACAAGAGCGTTTCCGATGACACCGCCCGCAAGATCGACCAGGTAGTACGCGACATCCTTGACCGGGCCTATGCGCGCAGCAAGGACATCCTGACCGGCAACATGGACAAACTTCATGCCATGGCCGATGCCTTGCTGCTGTACGAGACCATCGATGTCAGCCAGATCGACGCGATCATGGAAGGCCGCGAGCCGCCGCCGCCCAGGGACTGGGATGATCGCGACCGGCCGCAGGGCAAACGCGACCAGCCCCCGGGTGCCGGTGACAGCATTGGCCCGGTCGGTGCGCCGGCCGCGCAAACCTGATTGTCGACGTGCGGCAGCGGCCGGGTCAGACGCCGGGGCACCTGTTTGCGCTGATTCTGACCCGCGCCGCCGCCGGACTGGGCGGTGGCCTGGCCGGTATTGGCCTGGTGCATATCGTTGTCGCGGGCAATCCCTGGGGAACGCCCGTTCTGGTAGTGGGCCTGGCGCTGCTGCTGCATGGCATCCGCAAGGCGGCGCAGCTTTCCGAGCGGGAGACCGACGGCGAGCGCTGAGATGCCTGCGCTGTGCGCCGCCGGTGCCTGGTCCATCAGCGCCTGACTCGCGTCAACCCGTGCCAGAGCATCCACACCAACGACAGCGGAGCCGGCCATGTTCGAAGACCTGATTGATCCTGGCCATCGCGTGATCCAGTGCGGCAGCCGGCGTCTGGTGCTGGATCGGCCGCGGATCATGGCCGTGGTCAACGTCACCCCGGATTCATTCTCCGACGGTGGCCGCTACTTTGATCCGCAGCGCGCCATCGCGCATGGCCTGGCCCAGGCAGCCGCCGGTGCCGACGTGCTCGACATCGGCGGCGAGTCGACGCGGCCCGGCGCCGATCCGGTGTCGGTCCAGGAAGAACTGCGCCGGGTGATCCCGGTGATCCAGGCCCTGGCCGGGCAAACCCGTTGTGTGATCTCGGTCGACACCAGCAAGCCGGAGGTGATGCGCCAGGCGGTGGCCGCCGGTGCCGGGCTGGTCAACGACGTTCGCGCCCTGGCCGCCGAGGACGCCCTGGCCACCATGGCCGGCCTGGATGCCGCGGTCTGCCTGATGCATATGCAGGGCGAGCCGGGAACCATGCAGGCCGAGCCACACTATGACGATGTCGTTGCCCAGGTCCATCGTTTCCTGGCCGAGCGCATGCTGGCCTGTGCGATGGCCGGCATCGACCGGCGCCGGATCCTGATCGATCCGGGTTTTGGCTTCGGCAAAACGCTTGAGCACAACCTCACGCTGCTCGCCGGCCTGCAACGCTTCGCCGACCTGGATGCGCCGTTGCTGGCGGGCCTGTCGCGCAAGCGCATGATCGGCGAGCTGACCGGCCAGCAGGCGCCGGCCGAGCGCGTTGCCGGCTCGGTCGCCGCGGCCCTGCTGGCGGTGGAACGCGGCGCCGCCATCATCCGCGTCCATGATGTCGCCGCCAGCCGCGACGCGCTGGCCGTGCAGCATGCGCTGGCACAGGCCAGCGCGCGAGTGCCCCAGCGCCAGCCTGTCGCGCCGTCCGCGCCGCGCTGGCCCGACGACGAGTAGGCGGGCAGGCTCGTTTGCCGTTGTTGCTGGATGGGGTTCAGGCCGGGCACGAAAACAACCGGGCGGGCATCAGCACGATTCCCGCGTGGTGCTGCCAGCCTGGCGCTACCATACGCAGATGACACGCAAATATTTTGGAACCGACGGCATCCGTGGCCGGGTCGGACAGTGGCCGATCACGGCTGAATTCATGCTCAAGCTGGGCTGGGCGGCGGGCCGGGTGCTGGCCAATGGTGGTCGCGCGCCGGTGATCGTGATCGGCAAGGACACGCGCATTTCCGGCTACATGTTCGAATCCGCGCTGCAGGCCGGGCTGCTTGCGGCCGGGGCCGATGTCCGCCTGCTCGGGCCGATGCCCACGCCCGCAGTCGCCTATCTCACCCAGTCGTTGCGCGCCTCGGCCGGGATCGTGATCTCGGCCTCGCACAACCCGTACTGGGACAACGGCATCAAGTTTTTTTCCGCTGCCGGCGAGAAGCTGGATGATGCGGTCGAGCTGGCGATCGAGGCGGCGCTGGAGCAGCCGCTGACCACGGTGGAGTCCAGGCAACTGGGCAAGGCGGTGCGGGTTGACGATGCGGTCAGCCGCTACAGCGAATTCGTCAAGCAGACCGTGGCCGAGGATTTCCATCTGCGCGGCCGCCGCATCGTGCTGGACTGCGCCCATGGCGCCACCTACCACGCGGCGCCGAACGTGTTCCGTGAACTGGGCGCCCAGGTCGAGCTGATCGGCCATGCCCCCGATGGCCTCAACATCAACCTGGACTGTGGCTCGACGGCACCGGCTGCTTTGCAGCGCCGGGTGCTGGAGTCCGGTGCCGAGTTGGGCATCGCCTTTGATGGCGACGGCGACCGGCTGCAGATGGTCGATGCCCGGGGCCACATGGTCGATGGCGACGACATCCTCTATATCCTGGCGATGGCCTGGCACCGCCAGAAGCTGCTGGCAGGTCCGGTGGTGGGCACCTTGATGACCAATTACGGCCTGGAGCAGACGTTCCAGAACCGGGGGATCGGCTTCCTGCGCGCGCGTGTCGGCGACCGTTTCGTGATGCAGCAGTTGCGCCAGCACGGCGGCCACCTGGGTGGCGAGACCTCGGGCCATATCCTGTGCCTGGATCGGGCCAGCACCGGCGATGGCCTGGTCGCGGCCCTGGCGGTTCTGGAGGCGCTGCACAGCCAGAACATCGACCTGGCCACGGCCGTCGCCGGCTGGCACCGGTATCCGCAGACGACGGTGAATGTACCGGTGTCGGGCAAGGCCACGACGGTGTTGCAAAGTGCCGCTGTGCAGGCGGCGCACGGCTCGGTATCGCAGGCGCTCAGTGGTCGGGGCCGGGTGGTGCTGCGGGCCTCGGGCACCGAGCCGGTGATCCGGGTGACGGTCGAGGCCGAGGATGCCGACGAGGTCCGCGAATTGGTCGCCCGCCTGGCCGCGGCGGTAGAATCGGCGGCATGAACAACGTCACCGTTCCGACCCTGGATATCGGCCGCTTCGAGTACGACCGCGACAACTTCGTGCGCGAGCTTGGCCAGGCCTACGAGCAATTCGGGTTCTGCAGCATCAGCGGCCATGGCCTTGATCCGGACCTGCTGGCCGGTGCCTACCGGGTGTTCGAGCAGTTCTTCGCCCTGCCCGATGCGGTCAAGCGCGCCTACCATGTGCCCGGCACCGGCGGTGCCCGCGGCTACACCCCGTTCAAGGTCGAAACGGCCAAGGATTCCAAGCATCCGGACCTGAAGGAGTTCTGGCATATCGGCCGCGAGATCGCGCGCGATTCAAAGTATGCCGATGTCATGCCGGCCAACCTGTGGCCGCAGGAAGTACCCGGATTCCGGGAGTATGGCTATGGCCTGTACCAGGCACTGGAGCGGCTCGGGCAGCGGGTGCTGGCTGCCCTGGCGCTGTACATCGATCTGCCCGAAGACTGGTTCAACGACACGATCGACTGCGGCAACTCGATCCTGCGACCGATCCATTACCCGCCGATCGAGCACGGCGAGATTCCCAATGTCCGCGCCGGTGCCCACGAGGACATCAACCTGATCACCCTGCTGGTCGGCGCCAGTGCCGCCGGCCTGGAACTGCTGGACAAGGATGGCCGCTGGTTGCCGGTGGTGACCCAGGGCAATGCTATCGTGGTCAACATCGGCGACATGCTGCAGCGGCTGAGCAACCACGTCTATCCCTCGACCACGCATCGGGTGGTCAATCCGCAAGGTGAGCAAGCGCGCAAGCCGCGCTATTCGGTGCCGTTCTTCCTGCACCTGAACCCGGATTTCCTGATCCGCACCCTGCCCAGTTGCATCACGCCCGACAACCCGGACCGCTATCCGGAGCCGATCACGGCCAACGATTATCTGTTGCAGCGGCTGCGCGAGATCCGCCTGATGTGAATCCTGCCGGCCGGCGACGTGGCGCGGCCAAGGGCCGGGCGGCATCCCTTCAGTCGCCTGCCACCGTTTGCTGCCATCCGCCGAGCCGGTCTTTCGGTGCGCCGGTTGCGGAACTGGGCCCCGGCCAGGCAACAGGTCGCGGCTGCGCCTGCATGCCTGGCCGGATAGCTGGTCAGGCGACCGGATTGACGCCTGCAGCCTGATTTCCCTTGGGCCCTTCGACGACCTCAAAGGTGACTTTCTGGCCTTCCTGCAAGGAACGGAAGCCGGCGGCCTCGATGGCCGAATAGTGGACGAAGATATCGTCACCGCCGTCTTCCGGTGCGATGAAGCCAAATCCCTTGGCGTCGTTGAACCACTTGACAGTACCCGTACGCATGAAACTTTACCCCTACAGATGATGGAACAATGGCGTCATGGACCCGGATTTTTCGGAATCGATGTCCCCTGGCCGGATTGCGACGCCTGCCGAGTCTTGCACAAATTGTCGCTTGCGTGAATAGCCGTTAAATCACTGATGTGCCGGCGGCTGCGCTGTTCCTGTCTGGATTTGATCAAAGGGTCCCGGCGGCGGCCATCGCTCGGGCCGGCTGCGGTCAGGGCAGGACCTGGACCGTGGCCGAGGCATGGCTGCCGCTGCGATCCAGGGCGACGACGCGATAGCTGCCCGGTCCGGGAAACACCAGGCGTTGCCGGCCGCCATCAGCGGTGGTGCCGACCAGCCGGTCATCGACCAGCCACCAGATTTCGCCGTTGCCACCGTGGGCGGCGGCGATCAGCCAGGCTTCGCCACCTTCGTGGCCGGGAGCCGTCTTCAGGCGGGTGCCATCGTGCAGGCCGCTCAGGCCCAGGCCACGCATCGGTTCGCTGGCCTGGGCATGGCAGGGCGCGGCCCAGGCCGGCAACTGGCCGAGTTGGCGCGCGTGGCTGTCCAGCCAGGGGCCGGCCAGCAGCGGCCAGCGCGCGAGCTGCACCGGTTCCAGGGCCTGGCCTTGTGCGCAGGCGGGAACCCGACGCCGGCCATCGCCATCACGCAGCCAGGTCAGCACCGGGCCGGCGGTGCCGGTGTTGCGGTCGGGCAGGGTGGCCGGCACCACGCCCTCCAGGGTCCAGGCTTGCCGTTGCTGGTGGCACAGGGCCGGACGCTGCGGATCCGGTGTCGTGCCCAGCGGCCAGCAGATCGTCTGGCTTGAAACGCCCGGCGGCTGGCTGAAGCCGGTCGCCTGGCCGGGCAGGGCAGCGGCCAGTGACTGCAGCAGGGGCAGGGCGGTGACGGCGCCGTACTGGCCCGGTGACGGCGTGCCGTCCGGTCGTCCCAGCCACACGCCCAGCACCCAGTCGGGCTGCACGCCGATCGCCCAGGCATCGCGGTAGCCCCAGCTTGTGCCGGTCTTGGCGATCAGGCGGGATGGCCGTGCCAGCGCGCCCGCGATCGATCCTGGCGTGGCCGGTTCCATCAGCATCTGGCGCACGATGAACGCCGCTTGCGCGCTCATCAGGCGGCGTTCGGCCAGCGGCTGCTCGGGCCGAAAGCGCAGGCGGCCGGCAAGGCCGTCACGCGCCAGGGCGCTGAAGGCGACCACCAGTTCCTCCAGCGTGGTTGCCGTGCCGCCCAGGATCATCGCCAGATTGGGTTGCGCGCCGCGCGGCAATTGCAGGTCGATGCCGGCATGGGCCAGGCGGGCACTGAACCGGGCCGGGCCAAGGCGCTGCAGCAGATCGACGGCGGGCACGTTCAATGACAGGCGCAAGGCATCGGCGGCGCTGACCGGGCCGCGGAAGCCGCTGTCGAAGTTGGCCGGGCGGTAGCCGTCGAAGGACTGCGGTGCGTCCACCAGCAGGCTTTGCGAGTGGATCAGGCCATCGTCCACGGCCAGGCCGTAGAGCAGCGGCTTGAGCGTGGAGCCGGGCGAGCGACGGGCACCGATCATGTCGACATGGCCGGCGCGCGCGGCATCGCCGTAGGTGCCGGAGCCGACGTAGGCACGCACCGCCATCGTCCGCGCGTCGACGATGAGCACGGCCGCCGAGGTGGTTGCCGGCAGGCGTGTCAGCCAGGCAGCGACGTGGGCTTCGGTCTGGGCCTGCAGGTCGGCGTCGATCAGGGTCTGGATGCGGGTCGCGGCCGGCGTTTGCCGGCGCAGGCGTTCGGCCAGCAGGGCGGCCTGCATCGGTGGCCGCAGGCGGCGGCTGATGACCGGTTCCTGCAGCGCCGCGTCAACCACCTGCGCCGGCCACACGCCCAGGTCGCGCAGGCGCAGCAGCACCTTGTCGCGCGCGGCCTGCGCGCGTGCCGGATGGCGATCGGGACGATTGCGGCTGGGCGCTTGCGGCAGCACCGCCAGCAGCGCGGCCTCGGCGTGGCTGAGCCTATCCGGCGGCTTGCCCAGCCAGGCCCAACTGGCGGCAGCAACGCCTTCGATGGTGCCGCCGAACGGGGCGTGATCCAGATACAGGCCCAGGATCTGTTGCTTGTCCAGGCGCCACTCCAGTTGCAGGGCGCGCAGCATCTGGCGCAGCTTGGCGCCCAGGCTGTGCCGGCGCGCCGGCGGCTCCAGGATGCGCGCCACCTGCATGGTCAGGGTCGAGCCGCCGGAGACGATGTCGCGATGGCGCACGGCCTGCCAGGTGGCGCGCGCCAGTGCCAACGGATCAATGCCCGGGTGGTAGTGGAAGCGGCGGTCCTCGTAAGCCAGCAGCGCTTGCAGGTACAGCGGCGAGACCTGGTGCGGGCTCACCGGCGTGCGCCAGACCCCGTCATGGCCGGCGAATGCACGCAATGGCCGGCCGTCATCGGCGAGCACGACACTGCCGGCGACCTGGCCAGCGGTCGCCGGCAGAGGCGGTGGCAGCCAGCGGTCAGCCAGCAGCATCACCGCCAGCAGCAGGCTGCCGGCAGCCAGCGTCCGCAGCAAGCGCCAGCGGCGATGCTGCGAAGGAACTGGAGGCGTGGCCGCGGTCATGGCCACGATGGTATCGATTCGCGCTGCCCCGGTGCGCGAATGTGCGCCAGCGCCCCTGTCTTTGCTGCGTCGATGTCGACTGCTGGCGCCGGCCGGAAGCCAGGCCGGCATCTAGCGGGCGCTTACCAGCCCAGGGCAAACAGACCGAAGCACAACGCCAGGCCGAGCAGCGGCACCAGGATGGTCATCATCGCCATCGGCCCGTAGGCAGCCCGGTGGGTTTCCCCGCAGATGGCGCGGATGGTGGTGACGACATAGCCGTTGTGCGGCAGGGAATCGAGCACGCCGGAGGAAATGGCGACAACGCGATGGAGTTGGTCGGGATTGACGCCCTCGGCCAGGAAGTGCGGCGCCAGGATCGGAAGGGCAATGACCTGGCCACCGGAGGCCGAGCCGGTCATGCCGGCAATCACGCTGACGGCAACGGCGGCGGCGAGCAGGCCATTGCCGGGCATGTGGGTCAGCGCCTGGACCACGATGTCAAAGCCCGGCACTGCCTGGGCGACGGCACCAAAGCCGACCACGGCGGCGGTATTGCCGATCGCCACCAGCGCCCCGATGCTGCCGGCGGCAAAGGCGCCGCCGGAATGGCCGAGCTGGCGCCACTGCAGCAGCCAGGCCGCCAGGCAGCCTCCGGCCAGGGCCAGGATCAGGGCCGAGGTGCCCAGGCTGTCATGCCACAGGAAGGCGACAATGAGCACGATCGCCAGCGGCAATCCGGCCATGCCCGGATGCGGCAGCCGGCGCTCGACCAGTTCCGGATCATCGGCGCGCGCCTGGAAGCGTTCGCCGCGGGCCAGCGCCCGCCGGATCAACCACGACAGCAGAAAGTGGCCGAACACCGCCATGAAGATCGCCACCACCAGGCTGGCCTGCCAGGCGGCCAGGTGGCTGGTGCCCAGGTAGGGAATCGGGATCCAGTTCTGGATCTCCGGCGATCCGGCCGAGGTCATGGTGAAGGTGACCGAACCAAACGCCAGGGTGGCCGGGATGAAACGCCGCGGCAGGTCGGCCTGGCGGAACAGGCTGACCGCCATTGGATAAACCGAGAAGGCGACCACGAACAGGCTGACGCCGCCGTAGGTGAGCACGGCGCAGGCGGCGACCACGGCCAGTGCTGCGCGGCGCATGCCCAGGTGGCTGATGATCCAGCGGCTGACACTGTCGGCGGCACCGGAATCCTCCATCAGCTTTCCGAATACGGCGCCAAGCAGGAACATGAAGAACCAGTTGGCGATGAAACCTGAAAACCCGCGCATGTAGGCGCCCAGGGCATCGGCCTGGCCGTCGGCGGCCAGTTGCGGCGCCAGCGCCAGGCCGCCGGTGATCGCCACCAGCATCGCGCACAGGGCACTGGCCAGGAACAGGTTCATCCCGCGCATGGTCAGCACCATCAGCAGGATCAGGCCGACCAACAGACCGGACAGGCTCAGCACATCGTCACTCCCGTGGCTGCGGGCGAAAACTAAGGAGCGCCGATTGTCCCGCCCGGGCCGGCCGTGCGGCACTGTACCAAGGTCCAAGTGCCGGGCCGTTGCCGGGTGGCTAGGCTGCGGGCATTGATATCAGCCAGCCTGGGAGGGCGCCCCTGTCATGATCACACCCCGCCTCAATCGCCTGTCCGCCGCCCTCATCCTCGCCCTGGTGGCGATGCCGCCAGCCCTGATGGCCCAGGGCACGCAGGGCCGGGACGCCCACAGTGGCGCCCAGGCCGGCGATGCCGAGCTGGAGACGATCACCGTCACCGCCCGGCGCCGCGCCGAGAGCATCCAGGAAGTGCCGGTCGCGGTCAGCGCCTTCGATCTGGACGACCTGCGCGACATGCAGGCGCGCAACATCGATGGCCTGCAGGGCGCGGTGCCCAATGCCAACATCGTCCAGGGCCGCGGTTCGGCGTCCAGCGTCAACGCCTTCATCCGCGGCATCGGCCAGCCCGATGCGCTGCAGACCTTTGATCCGGGCGTTGGCATTTATGTCGATGACGTCTATTTCTCGCGCATCCAGGGCGCGCTGTTCAGCCTCTACGACATCGAGCGCATCGAAGTGCTGCGCGGGCCGCAGGGCACGCTGTACGGCAAGAACTCCACCGGCGGCGCGATCAAGCTGATCACCCGCCGGCCTGACGGCGACCCGGTCGCCGATGTCGAGTTCACCATTGGCGACCATGGGCGGCTGGAAGGCCGCTTCTATGGCGCGATGCCGTTCAGCGACACCATCGGCGCCAGCATCGCCCTGGTCGAGTCCAGCAACGATGGCTATATCCGCGATCCTGACAGCGGCCGCCACTTCAACGATGACGACAATCGCGCCCTGCGCTTCAAGCTCTCCGGCGATCCCTCCGACCGGGTGCGCTGGGACTTCAGCATGGACTACACCCGCCAGGACAACGAGCTGAGCCTGGGCCAGCCGATGGCGCCGCTGATCCAGACCGACGTGGTCACCGGCGCGCAGGTGCTGCTGATGCCGGAGACCGGTACCTACGATTTCCGCTCGCGCACGTCATTCGCGCCCGACCAGGGCCAGGAGCTCAAGCACTGGGGCCTGCGCCTGGGTTTTGACGTTGATCTCAACGATGCCTGGACGTTCAAGAGCATCACCGCCCGGCGCGACCTGGAGACCAGCTTCTTCATCGATATCGACGCCTCCGAATATCAACTGGGCGATGTTCTGGTCGCTCTGGACCAGGACCAGACCAGCCAGGAGTTCCAGTTCCAGTTCGACAATGGCAGCGATCTGCAGGGCGTCATCGGCCTGTATTACCTGAAGGAAAACGTGCCCAGCTACCAGGAAGCCTATGCCGACGACCTGTTCGCGATGATGGGCACGCCGATCACTTTCCTGCGCACCATCGACGATGATCTGAGCACCACCAGCTACGCCGCCTTCATTCACGGAAGCTGGCAGTTTGCGCCCACCTGGACGATGTCGGCCGGCCTGCGCTACACCAGCGAGGAGAAAGATTACTGGCGCACCACCAGCACCTTCTGGGGCTCGCCGTTCGAAGCCCTGGATGAGACCGTCGCCTTCGCCGACAGCCAAACCTGGAACGCCTGGACGCCATCGTTGAGCCTGGAAAAGGCGTTCAGCGACCGGGTGCTGGGCTATGTCTCGGCCAACCGCGGCTTCAAGTCCGGCGGCTTCAACGGGCGCGCCAACTCGGTGCTGGAAACCACGGCGGCGCAGTTTGATCCCGAATATGTATGGACCTACGAGCTGGGCCTGAAGATGAGCTCGGCCGATCGGCGCCTGACCGGCAATATCGCGGCATTCCACAGCGACTACAAGGATTTCCAGGCCCGGGTATCCGAGGTGCTGGATCCGGAATCGCCAACGCCCACCTTCAGCTTCCCGGTGCTCAATGCCGCCAGCATGACCATCCAGGGGCTGGAGTTCGAGGGCGTGGCCCTGGTCGGCTCGGGCACCCGCCTGAGCGCGCAGATCGGCTGGATGGATGCCAAGTACGACGAGTTCGAGGATCTGCGCACCACCGATCCGGGCAACCCGGCCTATGATCCGGGCCTGCACGCGCATGTGCCGTTCTCGCCTGACTGGAGCGTGCGCCTGGCGGCCAGCCAGAGCTTCTACACGCCAGCCGGTGCCGCCTTCACCCTGGGCGGCGACCTGTCCTACCGCGGTGACACCTGGCTGAGCGTGGACAACCGCGATGTGCTCAGCCAGGACGCCTACAGCGTCGTCGGCCTGTTCGGAGTGTTCGATTCGGCCGATGCCAAATGGCAGGTGCGCACCGGCGTGCGCAACCTCACCGACAAGGTCTACAAGGTCGACGGCCAGGAATTCTCCAGCGTCGGCAACATCCAGACCGCCTACTACGGCTGGCCGCGCCACTACTATGCTTCGGTGCGCTACAGCTTCTTCTGATACCTGAAGCAGCCGGACGGCTGCAAACAGGCAGCAATGAAAACGCCCCGCTTGCGGGGCGTTTTTCGTGGCGGCCGTTGGCTGACAACGGTCCCTTGCGCGAACAGTGACTGGCCGTTCCAGCGCCAGCGGCCGCGAACGGCGCGCGGCGGATGCTCAGGTCGGCAGCAGTATCCGGATCAGGCGGCGCCGGCCTCGGCCTGCACCTTGTCCACGGCCAGGCGCGGACCTTCGGTCAGGGCCCGGCGCACGCTGTCCACCATCAGATCGATCTCGGCGCTGGTGATGGCGAAGTGCGGGGTGAAGCGCAGCGAGTTGGCACCGCCATGGATCACGCCCAGGCCGTGTTCGCGCAGGTATTCCTCGGTGCTGTCCGCGCCGTAGCACTTGAACTGCGGCGACAGCTCGCAGGAGAACAGCAGGCCGGTGCCCTGGACGCGGGTGATCAGGCCGCCGAGCTCGTCGGCCAGCGCCTGCAGCTTGTCCACACATTCCTGGCCGCGCTCGCGGATATTGATGCGCAGTTCCGGATCAACCTGGGCCAGCACGGTGCTGGCGACATCCAGCGCGCGCGGGTTGGCGGTCATGGTGTTGCCGTAGATGCCCTTGCGGTACAGCTCGCCGGCGTGCGCGGTCACCGCCAGCACCGACATCGGGTACTGGCCGGCATTGAGCGCCTTGGAGAAGGTTTCCATGTCCGGCGGCGGCAGTTGCTCGAAGCCGGGGTAGTCGACGATCGAGAGCACGCCATGGGCGCGCAGGCCGGCCTGGATGGAATCGACCAGCAGCACGGTGCCGTGTTCGCCGGTGAGTTCGCGGGCCACGGCATAGAACTCCGGCGTCAGCGCCTTGCCCGGATCGCCTTCACCCATCACCGGCTCGATGAACATGGCCTCGATGAAGAAACCCTGCTCGGCAGCGTCGGCAAACACCTGGCGCAACTGGCCGACATCGTAGGGATCGATGGTGATCAGGTCGTGCTCGCGACCCTGCCAACTGGCCAGGTGCTGCAGGTAGGCCTTGCGGGTGGAATCCGAGTAGCGCGCTGGCAGATCGGTGCGGCCATGGAAGCCGCCCTTGATCGCCAGCCGGCGGATCGGCTTGCCGGCATGGCGGCCGTCCTCGCCGGTCTGGATGCGGGCGTTGACGTCGGCGATGCGCGCGGCCAGGGTCACCGATTCCGAGCCCGAGTTCAGGCACAGGAACTTCGCGTAGGGACAGGCCGTTCGGGTGTGGCCGATCTCGGCCTGCATGGCTTCGACGAAGCGCAACTGCGAGAACGCCGGGGTCATGATGTTGGCCATCGCCTGCGGCCGGGACATCGCGTCCACGACGCGGTCCGGAGAATGGCCCAGGCCGAGCATGCCGTAGCCACCGGCGTCGTAGATCACCGCGCCCTTGAGGCTGATGATCCAGGGGCCATCGGCGGCGATCGCCAGGTACGGATTGACGGCATCATCGGGATAGAAGTTGACGAAGCCGGCGCTGACCTGCTGCAACTGCTGGTCTTCGGACAGGGCGACGAATTCCGGCCGTTCCTCGCGCAGTGCGTTGAAGGCATCGTGGGCACGCTCGACGGCGCGGCGCAGGGCGGCATCATCGGCGAAAGCGGCCAGGGCCTGGTCGGGCAGGCCGGTGGTGCGGGCCGGGCCGCCGGCATTGCGCAGGATTTCAAGTTTGCCGGTCAAGGACATCGGTGACTCCATTGGCTAAGGGCACGGATGGCTGCATCCGGGCCGGGAAAGGAAAGGCGATGGCGGAAGCTTCCAGCCGGCGCGCAGGGCGCGCAGCCATGAACAGGCGCGGGCCGGGCGCTGGCCAGCATCATGACGCGGGCGATTTGCAGCGGCTCTCACCGCCCTCACCCGTTGTTGCCGGGCCGTTGTCGCCGGGCCTTTGCCGCCACGCAGTGCCAGCTTCCTGACAGGGGGCGCAGGATAACACGGACGCCGCTGGCGACCCGCCGCCGACAGCAGCTCGCGCAGCGCTCAGCCGCGCCAGCGTTGCCACTGCAGATGGCAGAAAACCAGGCTCAACAGGCCAGCCAGCAGCCACGAGGAAAACTGCTTGGCGTAGACCAGGCCGGCGCTCAGTTGGCCGGCCAGCCAGTGGCTCCAGACGGCACTGCCGGAGCCTTGCAGCCGGTCCAGCCAGTAGCAGGGCAACTCGACGGCGGCGACGAGGAAAAACAGCACGATCACAGCCGCGGCCAGGCGGCGCCAGCCGACGCTGACCGGGGCACCGGCGCGCAGCATGGCCATCGGCAGGGCCAGGCAGGGCAGCCACAGCACCAGCCGATAGTCGTAGCTGTCCTTGAGCAGGAACAGCGGCACGGCGGTCAGGAAGGCGATCTGGAACACGGCGGCACGCTGGGGCCAGCGGCCAAAATCGGGCCGCTGCCGGCGCAGCCAGAAGGCGGCCAGGCTGGTGGCCACAAGGGCAACGATCACCGCGCTGATCGCCGCGGTCGCACCGCGGTGCAGGTACAGCCAGCGGGCACCGGTCGAGAAGCGGGTGGCGCCCTCGGGCGCACCCTGGCGCAGCACCAGCAGTTCGCTGGGGCCGACCACGACCACGGCCAGCGCGATCGCCAGCAGCGAGACCGGCAGCATCAGGCGCCAGGGCGCCCTTGCCACGGTCCAGGCCAGGGCGGTGGCGGCGCCGGTATAGAGCTTGAGCATGGTCGCCAGCGACAGCACGGCAGCGCCGGCGATGCCCGACCAGCGCGCCGGCCGTGCCAGGGCGGCGCCGGCCAGGCAGATCATCGCCATCAGCAGCAGATCGAAATTGCCGCGTTCCACCGCCAGTTGCACGCCGCTGGTGGCGAACAACGCCAGACCCAGCAGTGACTCGCGCAGATTGATCGGGCGCAGGGTCAGTGCCAGGGCGGCGCAGAAGACCAACAGCAGCAGCACGGCGATCGGGGTGGCGCTGTCGATCGTGTCCAGACCCCAGCGCTCGAAGCTCAGCCAGGGCTCATAGGCCTGCATCCGCGGCACGGTGTCGATGTCGGGCACGAAGCAGACCCGGCCATGCCACTGGCCAAAGCCGTGGGCGCAATTGATTGCCGAGGCGAGCTGGGCAATGGTGTCGGAGAACGGCGTGCGCTCGGCATTGATCGGCGGCACGCCCAGCCAGATCCATGCCCGGCTCAGCCACAGGGCCAGGGTCAGAAGCAGGCAGGCGGCGAGCAGCCCGGCCGGCCACAGCCAGCGCCGATATGGTTGATTGGAGGCGGTCATGGGCCGGCATTGTAAGAGCCCCGGCCGGTGTCGGGGATGGCTGTCGGGTTGGTGCTGTTGCCAGGGCAGTGGCGCGGTCCGGATCAGCGCGTGACCGGGCCGCCAGGTGTGCCGCCGTTGCTGCCCGCGGCATCGGCGCCATTGCCATTGCCGTTGCCGTTGCCGTTGCGACGAGCGCGTCGGCGGCGGCGCAGACGGGCCGCGCGCAGGTTGCGCCAGGCCACGCCCACGGCCAGCACCAGCGGGCCGACCACCAGCCAGGAACTGACCAGCAGCAGGCCGTCGCGCTCGATCAGGGCAATGGCGATGGCCAGCAGGATCAGGCCGAACAGATAGTTGGTGAACGGAATCGGCAGCGACAGCAACAGGCCGTAGACCACCAGCACCAGACCGGTGGCGCGATTGCCGGCATTGTCGAACAGCCAGCTGATCCGTGGCCGGCAGAAGCGTTCCAGCACTTTCAGGACCTTGGCCATGCGCACGGTGAAGCGTTCGAACGTGGCCTTGCGGATCTGCTTGCGCCGTGCCGAGCGCGGCAGCCACGGCCGGCGCAGGCCGATGATCATCTGCAAGCCGAGCAGGGCGATCGCCGGACCGGTGATGCCGGCCACGCCGGGAATGGGGATGAATGCCGGCAGCGACAGGAACAGGATCAGCACGCCGAAGCCGCGCTGCTCGAGCCGGTCGACCAGATCGCCCAGGGCAATGCTCTCGCCCTCGATCTCGTCCAGGGTCTGGCTGATCAGCGCGGTGACGCGGATGTGGTCAGTGGTGGGCACGATGCGGTATCGAAGCAACGATCATCCAGGAGACGCCGTGTGGCGGTGGCGGGCAGGCTGGCTGATGCCAGTGGCGGGCAACTGGCCGTGACGCCCAGCCAGTGGTGGCGACGGCCGATGCTTTCCGGCGCCGGTTGCCAAGCGTGGGCAGGATCCAGGCCGGCGAGCATGCCTGTTGCTGATTGTCCCGGCGCTGAACGTGGCTGGGCGATGGCCGACAAGCACAGGGGCTGCCGTCTGCGCTGCCGGCAACGGTCGGAGCAGTCACCGCAGTTCGCCGCCACCTGGTTAGCGGTGGCTGGTTGCCGGTGGCCGGCCGGCGCCGCGCTCGAGCGTTGCCGGCAGGAATTGTGCCGCCGCCCGGATGACGGCTGGATTACAGAATCAGCCGGAACAGGAAGAACAGGATGATCGACAGCGTCGCGCCGATCGGAATCGTGATCACCCAGGAGACGAAGATATTGCGCACGACACTGAGGTTGATCGCGGCGATGCCGCGGGCGAAGCCGACGCCCAGCACCGCACCGACCAGGGTATGCGTGGTCGAGATCGGGATGCCGGTACCCGAGGCGACGACGGTGGTGACGGCAGCAGCCATTTCGGCGGCGAAACCGCGGCTGGGGGTCAGGGCGGTGATGTGCTCGCCAACCGTGCGCATCACCTTGCGGCCGAAGGTGGCCAGGCCCAGGACGATGCCGAAGCCGCCCAGCAACAGCACCCAGGGCGACAGCGGCGCGCTCTGCCCGACCTGGCCGCTGGTGGCTACCGAGATCACCGCCGCCACCGGTCCGACGGCATTGGAGACGTCGTTGGAGCCGTGCGCGAAGGCCATGGCACAGGCGGTGACGATCATCAGCAGGCCGAACAGGCGTTCCACGGTCACGAATTGGCTTTGTCGGTCGTCACCCGGAGCGGACTTGATCCGGCGCACACCCCACCAGCCCAGGCCGGCGACCAGCACACCGATGACCGTGGCCAGCAGGTAGGTGGTGGCCAGGTCCAGGTCCAGGCCGACATGGGTCAGGCCCTTGAGCATGGTCACCAGGGCGATGTTGAAGGCGGCGAAGAACATGTAGACGGGTACCCAGCGCCGGGCCTGTACCACCGGGTTGTCGCGTTCCAGGATCAGGAACTGCACGCTGCGGAACAGCAGGTAGGCCAGGGCACCGGCGATCACCGGGGCGATCACCCAGCTTGTGGCGATGGTGCCGACCTTGGTCCACTGCACCGCCTCCATGCCGATGCCGATGGCGCCGAAGCCGACGATGGCGCCGATCAAGGTGTGTGTGGTCGATACCGGCCAGCCCTTGTAGGAGGCGACCGTCAACCAGATCGCGGCGGCCAGCAGCGACGACAGCATGCCGTAGATCAGCAGTTCGGGATCATCGGCCATCACGCCCGAATCGATGATGCCGCTGCGGATGGTCGAGGTCACCTGGCCGCCCGCAAGCACGGCGCCGGCGAACTCGAACACGGCGGCGATCATGAACGCCTGCTTCATGGTGATCGCTTTGGCGCCGGTCGAGGTCGCCATCGCGTTGGCGACGTCGTTGGCGCCAATGCCCCAGGCCATGTACAGGCCGAAGACAGCCGCCAAGGCGATATACAGCGTCATGCTGTCCATGGATTTTCCCCTGCAGACCGGGTTGCCGGATGCCAGCGTGTTACGGAATCAGCGCGCGATCACGCGTTGCAGGAGGCCACCGATGCGGTGCGCGATGTCACCCAGCCCGCCCAGCCATTCGATCACCCGGTACAGGAACATGACGCTGACCGGAGGCAGCTCGTTCTCGAGCTCGAACACGCGCGAGAGCAGCTCGGAGACCAGCCGGTCGGTGTCGTCCTCGATTTCGCTGAGCTTGGTGATCATGCGATCGATGAGCTGGATCTCGGTACCGCGGAAGCCGACGGTGAACAGTTCCTCCAGCTCGTTGACGCTGCGTTCGGCCTGGTCGACGGCATCGATGCTGCGCGCGGCCAATTCCCGGAACAGGGTCGCCACGGATGCCGGCGGTGTCAGCCGGCGGTGGTACATCATGCCGGCGATGTCCTTGGCCCGGTTGGCGATCTTGTCCTGCTGGCCGATCAGATCGAGCAGGTCGCCACGGTCCACCGGCATCAGCAGCGTGCTGGGCATGCGTTTGCGCAGGCTGGACTTGAGTTCGTCGGCTTCATGCTCAAGCCGGGAAATCTCCTTGCGCACCTGGCCGGCCGTGTCCCAGTCACCGGCCAGCGCGGCATCGATGAACACCATCAGCCGGCGCCCGGCCTCGGCCGACTTGGCCATGTGCTGGATCAGCGGTTCAACCGGGGAGCGGCCGAAAATTCCGGCCAGGAAGCTGCTGCGCATCGGGAAGATTCCGGAAAGCTTGCGATCAAGGGACGACCCGGCGACGTGTCGGTGCCGGGATCGACCCGGGTATCTGCCCGGGCGCGGCCATGATAGCCGCTACGGCTGCGGCTGTAATGAAACCGTCACATGACACGGAGGCGGCCGCGGCGGATTTTCCCTGGCACGGCAGGTGGTCGATGCCTTCATCCGGTCATCGGGTAGCCGGTTACCGCAGCCGGGTGCATCAGGTGGAGTCGGGTCGATTGCAAGGATGCCTGGCGCGTCGTCCGGGCAGCAAAAAGCCGCCGGCAGATTGCGGCGGCTTCGGCTTCATTGTCGACAGGAATGGGGGATCTGCCGGCTGTTGCATGGCCGCTCAGGCGACCTTGAAGATCGCGCGGCGGCGCAGCAACGGTGCATAGCTGCGGATACGGTAGCTGCCGCTGGCATAGCTGAAGGCTTGGTTGGGCCGGGGCCGGGCCGGGATTGCGGATGCTTGGACCATCGCTGCCACCACGCTGGAATCCTGATTGTCTCCGGACGGACTGGCGGCGATGTTGCGATGTCGCTGCTGCTCAAGGGGATTGAGGCGGGAACTGCGACGGGACTGCGCTGAGCTGGAACGGGTTTGCTGGTTTATCGTGGGTGCCTCCTGTGAATTAGTCGAGACAATACAATGAATTACGGCGTATACCATAGCAGATTTCGAGCATCAGTGCCAGCGGTAAAGTCGTCGAACCTGAACGGCGGCACAGGGTCGTCATTCGCCACCCTCGAGCCCGAGCGGACGAGGCGGACGGGCCAGGGACTATCATTCAGAGCGTGCACCAACCCTTGCCATGAGTCTCAAACCCATGAGTCTCAAACCCTTGTCTGCCACAGGGCCGGGAACCGGCTCCGACAGCACCCACGCCGCGGGCAACCGCGAGTCCCGCCTGCTCTGGGCGGCATGCCTGACCACGTTGGCGATGGTCGCCGAGGCGGTCGGCGGTGTCATTTCCGGATCGCTGGCCCTGCTCGCCGATGCCGGCCACATGCTGGTCGATTCCTGGGCGCTGATCCTGGCCTGGCTGGGGGCACGCTTTGCCCGCCTGCCCGTCGATCGGCGGCGCAGCTTTGGCTATGGCCGGCTGGAGGTGCTGGCCGGTTTCATCAATGCCCTGACCCTGTTCGTACTGGTGGGCTGGATCCTCTGGGAGGCGATCGAACGGCTGCGCCATCCTTCGCCGATCCTGTCCGGCGTGATGCTGGCCGTGGCCCTGGGTGGCTTGCTGGTCAACCTGGTGGTGCTGCGGGTGCTGGGTCACGATCACCACGACCAGGGTGGCCACGGACACCAGCACCGACACCATGACCACGACCATGTCCCGGCTGGCGGCGGCAATCTCAATCTGCAGGCGGCGCGCCTGCATGTCATCGGCGACCTGCTCGGCTCCGTTGCCGCCGTCAGCGCGGCGCTGGTGATCCACTTCACCGGCTGGACCCTGGCTGATTCGCTGCTGTCGGTGCTGGTCGCGCTGCTGATCCTGGTCGCGGCCTGGCGCCTGTTGCGCCGTTCCACGCACATCCTGCTGGAGGGCGTGCCCGAGGGCCTGGATCCCGACCAGGTCATCGCCGCGGTCAGTGCCAGCCATGCCGACATTGTCGATGCCCACCATCTGCACCTTTGGGCGCTGGCCGATGGCGAACGCCTGGCCACCATGCATCTGACCCTGGTCGACGGTGGCGATCAGGTCGCGGCCCAGAAAGCCGCCCATCGCATCCTGCGCGAACGCTTTGGAATCGGCCATGCCACGGTCCAGGTCGACCTGGGTTCGTGCCCATCACCCGAGTGCGAGCCGCTTGCCAAGACGGCGGGTAGTGGTATCGGCTGAGCGGGATCTAACAGATCCCCAGCCCCTTGGTCGTACCGAAATTCAGAGGCTGTCAATGACCCGCCGCAGGCGCGCGGCGAACTGTTCGCGGTCGGCGCTCGACAGCCCTGAGATACCGGCCCATTGCTCAAGCACGCGCGACATCAGCGCGGAAGAATCTTCGCCACCGGACGCCAGTGCGCCGCTCATGCGCGCTTGCAGTCGTTCCATCTGCCAGTGCCGGCGGGCTTCGCGCTCGGCCTCGGGCGCGGCGATATCGCACAGGGCCTCGGCCTCGAATACCAGCGAGCGGGCCTGTGCCAGCGCCTGCGCCTGTGATTGCGCGGCGGCCGGCTGCTGGTCGCTGGCCTCGAGCAGGTCCAGCCGTTGCTGGCGGACGCGGTCACGCGCCAGGTCCTGCATGGCCAGCCGGTGCCGGGTGAGGGCGTTGTCGTAGCGATCGGCCAGACCGCGGTCGGCCACGGCCAGGCCTTGCCAGCGTTCGCGCAGTTGCCGCACGGCGGCATCGCTGCCTGACAGTTCGGCACCGGTCAGCGTGGCCAGTTGTTCCAGCTCCTGGACCAACCCGCCGGCTTCCTGCCGGCGCTGATCCACGGCGGCCTTCTGCTCGGCGCGCTGCTGGTCGAGCCGGGCGAATGCCTGGTCGATCACGCTGCGGAATTGCCGCCACTGCTGCTGGTCGCGGCTGCGCCGGCCCGGGCCGACCGCTTGCCAGCGTTCCTGCAGGCGCCGTGCATGCTGCGCGAGTTGCCGGCCGTCATTGTCTTCGCTCAGTTTTCCGGCGGCATCAATCAAGGCGTCGCGGCCGCGTTCGGCCTGCTCGAAGGCGGCCTCCAGGCGGGCTTTGATGGCATCGAGCATGGCGCGCAGCCGCCCGGCCAGGCGCTTGCGCTGCGGCGCGGCGAGCTTATCCAGGCTGCGCAGGTGCTCGATCGCCTGCTTTTGCAGTGCCAGCAGCTCATTGACGTCGGCGCTGTCGGCCTGGCCATCGCCAGCGCCAGGGCCAGGGCCAGGGCCAGGGCCTTCTTCGTTGGTGGTGGCAGCAGCAGTGCTGCTGTCGGCGTCGGCAGGGGCATCGGCGGTGGCTTCGGCCGCAGCATCGTCGACCTTGTCCTGATCGCGGCCGCGCCCACCCAGGCGCGATTCGGCGGCTTCCAGAAAGCTCTGCAGCGTCTGGGTGAGCTCGTTGCGCAGCGTCTGGCGCTTGTCGAAGAACTCCCGGGCCGGCTTCAGGGCACGGGCACAGGCGGCGCGCAGCCGCTGGTCCAGGCCGGTCGGCGGACTGTTGTCATCGCGGCCTTCAAGCTGGTCCAGTTGCCGCCACTGCTCCTTGATCTCGTTGATCCGGTGGCTGAGGGCGTCGGGATGCAGGCCGCTGCCGACCAGGCGCTCGATATCGGCGCACAGGCGCGTGCGAACCTTGTTGTTGGCCCACGATTCCCAGCCCTGCAGTTCGCGCAGCCGCGGCTGCAAGGCCTGCCAGCGCCGGTGCGTGGCGCCGGTCAGTGTTCCCGGCTCCAGGTCGGCCACCTGCTGGCGCGCGGTCGCCAGGTCGCCGGCTTCCAGGCTGCGCGACAGCTGGTCGAGCAATTGCCCCTGTCGCTGCTGGCGCTCGCGCAGTTCGCGCTCACGCTGGGCGGCCAGTTCCCGCTCGCGGGCGATCTCGGCGGCATTGCGCGCCAGGGTCGCTTCCAGTTGCACGCGGGCGGCGATTTCTTCCGGGCTGGGGGTGGCGGCGGCCTGGGTTTCGACGGACGCCTGGTCGCCGTCAGTGGCCTCGTCGTCATCATCGAAATCGGCGCCGGCCAGAGCCGGCCGACTGGCCACCGGCTGCAACTGTGCCTGGACCACGTCGGTCAGGCCCTGGAAGCGCACCTGCACCAGCGGCGGCAGCTCGTCGGGCACCAGTTGCGTCCACTCCAGACGGCACTGTTCCAGTTGCCGGGTCTTTTCATCGGCGTCCAGGGGAGTGCGCATGAGCTGTTCGAGACGATCGCAGATGCCCTCGCCCTGGCGGCGGCGTGCCTGCGGATCGCCGGCGGCCAGGCGCAGCGATTGCGCGCGCTCACGCGCCTGCCGGAACAGGCGCTTGTCCTTGCGCCGCAGTTGTTCGGCGAGGCGGTCGAGCAGGTCGGGCTCGGCGATGCGTTCGATCAGCGCCTGGCGCAGGCCGGCATCAGGGTCGTTGACCGCTCGCTCAGCCAGGAAGGCCGGCCGCTGGATGCCGTCCAGGCACTGCTGGCGCAGGGCTGGATTGGCAGCCAAGCTGGCCAGATGCTCGCGTTCGCTGGCACTGAGGCTGTCCAGATCCTGTGCCTGGAGGCTGCTGCCCGCGGCGATGGCCGCCAACCATTGCTCGCGTGCCCAGGCTTGCAGTTGCCGGTCCGGATCCGAGCGCATGGCGCGTGCATACAACGCGCTGTCGGCGCAGCGGCGCAGCGCCTGGCGCCGCACCTGGGCATCGGGGTCGTCGATCGCCAACCCCGGCAGGGCGGCCAGCAGGGCCGGATCCTGCTCGTCGATGACGGCGGCGGCACGAATGCGGGCATCAGCGGACTGCCAGCCGGGCTTGCGGAACGAGGAGAACAGTTTCATGTGCGGATCAAGGCCTGGAAGACGCGGACTCCGGTCAGCCAGACACCAATGCCGGTGCCCAGGCTGGTCAGGAAGAAGTTGAGCAGGATACGGCTCACGCCATTGCGCCACCATCCGCGCCAGTTGTCCAGATCGGTGCGCAGCGAGGCAAAGTCGCGCACTGTCGGCTTGCGCATCCACAACTCGACCGCGGCGCTGACCGTACCCGAGGCCAGGGCGGGATGCAGCGGCGTGATCGGCGAGGCCAGGAAGGCGGCGCCGATGCTGGCCGGATGGCCGCCGGCCAGGGCACAGCCCAGGGCGCCGAGCAGCCCGGTGGCCAGGACATAGACCAGCAGCAGCTCCAGGCCGACTTCACCACTTTGGGCAAAGGCCCAGCCGAAGCCGCCGACAATCAGCGCGATCAAGGCGTAACCGAGCCAGCGCGGCCAGCGCGAGGGTGGCGGTGGTTGACGCAATTCGGCCAGTACCGGCGCCGGCGCCTGCTGCTGTTCCTGCAGCAACTTGGCCAGGCCCTGCAGGTGACCGGCGCCGATCACGACCAACACGTCCCGGGCCTGGGGCGTAGCCGCAGCCAGCTCACGCAGGCGTGCCGCCATGTAGCTGTCGCGCTCGGCGATCAAGGCCTGGTACAGCGGTTCGGATTGCAGCGCGAACTCGCGGAAGGCGCTGTCCAGGACATCACCCTGCTTGAGGTTCTCGATCGCCTCGGCATCGATCTCGTCGCGGCTGAGGATGCTGCCGAGCAGGCCGCCCAGCAGCGTCAGGCGCTGCCAGAAGCCGACCGAACGGTAGGCGCGGCCGACGGTGATGCCGACATCGCGATCGACCAGCCACACCGGCAGGCCCTGTTCCCGGCCGGTGCTGAGCGCCGCCTTCATTTCCGCGCCGACCTCGACCCCGAGTTGCGCCGCCAGGCGCGCCTGGTAGGACGCCAGCAATAGCTGCGCCGCGACCAGGCCGGCCTTGCCCTCGCGCAGCACGGCCAGCAGATCCATCTGTTGCAGGCGTTCGGGCTCGGCGATGGCCAGGCGCCGGCTCTCGCACAACTCCACGGCCACGGCATCGAAGCGGCGTTCGGCCAGAATCGCCCGGACCGCGTCGACACTGGCCTGGGAGACATGGGCGGTGCCGAGCAAGGTGAAGCGCACGCCATCGCGCTCGACCTGGATCAAGGGCTGGCCGGCAAGCTGCGTCGAAGCCTGGCCATCGTCGTCAGGCTTGTTGGCTGCAGCCAGATCTGGCATGCGCGCAGTTGCCTGTTGCTCAGCGTCGAACTCATTCATCGCGGTAGCGCTTGAGCAGATCGTCGTAGGCATCGATGCGGCGGTCGCGCAGGAATGGCCAGATGCGGCGCACGGCATCGGTGCGCTCGCGATCGATGCAGGCGATCAGCAGCTCGGGCTCGTCGCTGCCGGCCTCGGCCAGGAACTCGCCCTGGGCGCCGGTGACGAAGCTGGTGCCCCAGAACTGCGCGCCCCGGCCGACACCATCGGGATCGGCCTCGAAGCCGACCCGGTTACAGCTCAGCACCGGCAGGCCGTTGGCGACGGCATGGCCGCGCTGCACGGTGACCCAGGCGTCGCGCTGGCGCGCCTTTTCGGCATCGTCGTCGGCCGGATCCCAGCCGATCGCGGTCGGGTAGATCAGCATCTCGGCCCCTGCCAGCGCCATCAGGCGGGCGGCCTCCGGGTACCACTGGTCCCAGCACACCAGCACGCCCAGCCGGCCGGCCGAGGTGTCGATGGGATGGAAACCCAGGTCGCCGGGGGTGAAGTAGAACTTCTCGTAATAGCCTGGATCATCGGGGATATGCATCTTGCGGTAGCGCCCGACAATGCTGCCGTCACGCTCGAACACCACGGCGGTGTTGTGATACAGGCCGGGCGCGCGGCGCTCGAACAGCGAGGCAACAAGTACCACCTTGCTGTCGCGGGCGATCTGCGCCAGGCGATCGGTGCCCGGGCCGGGAATCGTCTCGGCCTGGTCGAAGTCCTCGACCGCCTCGCGCTGGCACGGGTAGGGGCCGTTGTGCAGTTCCTGCAACACGACCAGGTCGGCGCCGGCGGCGGCGGCTTCGCGTACCCGGATCTCGATCTGCGCCAGATTGGCATCGGCATCGCCCCGGTTGCGTTCCTGCACCAGGGCCACGGTGATTTCAGACATCAGCCAGTACTCCTTCGGGCAGTTGCATGGTGATGCAATGCAGGCTGCCGTTTTGTTCAATCAGGGGCCGGCAGGGAATGATCTCCACCTGCCGGCCCGGAAATGCCCGGGCCAGGACTTCGGCGGCGGTAGCGTCGGTTGCCGGGCCCGGAGTATCCGGATCGTCATAGCCGGGCATCAGCACGGCGCCGTTGATCACCAGGAAGTTGGCATACGAGGCCGCCAGACGCCGGCCATCGGCATCATGGACCGGTTTCGGCCAGGGCAGGGCATGCAGTTGATAGGGCTGGCCGTCGCGGGTGCGCAATTGCGCCAGCTCGGCGGCCATCGCCGACAGGGCCGGGTAATGGCCGTCGCCACGGTCGTCGCAGGCCTGGTAGGCGATCGCCTGCGGCGACACGAAGCGTGCCAGGGTATCGATATGGGCATCGGTGTCGTCGCCGGCCAGGGCGCCGTTCTCCAGCCACAGGAAGCGGTCGACCTTGAGGGTCTGGGTCAGCGTCGCCTCGATCTGCTCGCGGCTGCGCTGCGGATGCCGGGTCGCCAGGCAGTGCCAGGTCGACAACAGGCTGCCCTCGCCATCGGTTTCCACGGCGCCGCCTTCGAGCACGAACGGCAGGTGATGGTGCACGCTGCCGGGCCGGAACAGGCCCAGCTCAACGAGATTGGCGACGATGCGATCGTCCTGGTTGGCGTCGAACTTGCCACCCCAGCCGGTGAAACGGAAATCCAGCAACTGGTGGCGGTCACCGTCGATCAGGGTCAGCGGACCGGAATCGCGCAGCCAGGTGTCGTCGTAGGGCAGGGTGACCTGGCGCAGTCGCTGTGGCGCAACGCCTGCCGTCCGCGCGATCGCCTCGACCCGTTGCGCCAAGGCTGCGTCCGGCACGCAGACGATGGCCGTCTGCCGGCCGGCGATGGCGGCCAGCAGTCGGGTATAGGTGTGCTCGACATCGGCCAGGTTGCCGGCCCAGTCGGTGCCCGCGTGTGGCCAGGCGATCAGGACGCCGTCCTGCGGCGCCCATTCCGCCGGCCAGAACGGCGTGTTGCTCATCGATGTCTCCTGGAAACCGTCAGACGGTTGCCGGTGGCAAGGTCGGTAGGGCGTGTCTGTCGGCGGCGGTGACGATCATGGGCCGGGTGGCGCTGCCGCCTGCCGCCCTGTTTGCTTGTGCCGGAGGCCGCTGATTGCAAGGGCCGCCAATGCCCGGTCAGGGGCCGGTCAGGGGCGAGTCGTGGCCGCCCTGGCGACCGGCGTCGGCGAATCAAGCACCGCGCTGATGACCCGCTGATTCTCGAAATAGACCGTATAGCTGGCATAACGCCAACGGGTGATCGCCGGATGATCGGGCTTGTAGCCGGCCACCGGCGGCAGTTTTTCATCGGGCGCGCCGTAGCGACTTTCGACCTGGGCCATGGTCAGGCCATTGGCCGGCAACGCCGAGCGTTGTGCCTGCTCGGTACGCTCGATCAGCAGCACATCGGCGCCGGCCGGAGCACTGGCGGCAGCAGCCAGCAGCATGGCAGCCAGCACGCAGCCTGCGGTTGAGATTTTCGACATGGACCACCCCCTTGGCTTCAATAGTTGCAAACGGTGCGGTCTTTCTATCAGAACCGCTGTGATACCGCCAGATCGGATGGGCCGTGACCGGGCGGGCCATGAGCGGACAGGCTTGCGCTCGTCGACGGGCCATCCTGCGTGTCAGACATTGCCGGTCACTACCGGTCACCGGCAACGGAGGCTGCCACCAGATTCCCGGCCGGGCCGAGGATGCAAACAGGCAGGGCCCGGAATGACCGGGCCCTGCCTGATGTTGCTGCAGCGGCGTCGCCGCGCGCCGGATGGGCGGGGCGGCGGCGCCTTCCAGGCTGGCGGGACCGGCCCGCCGCCCTGCCGGTATCAGCGCTGGCGCGCCTTGAACCGGGGATTGGTCTTGCAGATGACAAAGATCTTGCCATGACGGCGCACGACCTTGCAGTCGCGATGGCGGGTCTTGGCGGACTTCAGGGAGGACAGGACTTTCATGATGGATTCTCGGGCGCAGCGGGGCCAATAAAGCGGGCAATCATAGCAGGCTCGACCAGACAAGGGAACCTCCACTCCGGGGGCAGCGAGATCCCGGCCTGCCGGTGAACCTCGGTCACCGATTGCTGCTCTGGCGGCTCATCCTGCGCACGATCTGCTCTTTCAGTTCCGGGCTGTAACGGGCCATGTTTCCACTCTTTTCACCCGCTCATGGCGTGCGCTCAGCGGACAAGCAAATGCCGAGGAGTTCAGTTCAAACCCTCCGATAAGTCATCATTGACAATCCTCAACGAGCTCTGAAGACCCATGTGAAGTCGCGAGTGGTGGACGCGCTATCCGTGCGAGCGGTCAAAACCGATAGCCAATACCGGCCTGGAAATATTGCCGTTTCGTGCTTGGCCGGTACTCGACGTAACCCAGCCAATGTTCGCCAAAGCCATGCTGCATCCGGGTCACGCCTTCAAGCAGGTAACTGGAACTGATCGGACGAGGATCACCTGCTATGGGATAACTGTGCACAGCGGAGCGATACGCCTTGTTGCGAAAAGACAAGCCCAAGGTCAGGTCCGTATTTTCGGCCAGCGCCACATCCAAACCCGCCGCCGCCCTGAGCGCTGTTTCGCTGTCGGAGACGGGCATGATCCCACCCGTCAGCGGAGGGTCGCTATCCATTCTGTAGACGATCCCTCCCGAAGTAGCTCGACGCTCATGGTTGACGCCCAGTTCGCCCCATGGCGCCAGCCTGGTATTGGCCTGATACCGCCAACCCAAGCTCAGTCCGTAGTCGTGGTAGCGCTCGTCATAGTTGAATCGCTCAGGAACTACAAAGCACGGGTTTTCAGACAGGGGCGGTGGCGAAGTTGGAGACGCACAGTCCCAGTAACCCTTGGAGTATCGCGAAGCCAGGTTCAAGCGTTGATAGTCGGCAATTACATAGAATCCCGGCCAATCCTGCCAGTCGTGACGAAACCGCAGCGCCGCGCCACTGCCCCGGTCGACCGTGCGCCAATCGGCATGGTGACCAGCCTCCATCGTCATGGCTCCCGCGTCATTGCGGCCGTCGATATAGACATAGCCCACCTCGACACGGCTTTGTGCCTGCGCGGAGAAAGCCGCCATCGACAGGATCGTCGCCGCCAGCACGGCGCCGCCCCGAAATCGCGTGTCAGTCATCGTTCACCTCGTCGATCAGCAGGGGCCGGGCGCCGGACCCACGCGGGTCAGGAGAATGGTTCCGTGCAGCCATCGTTGAAACTGTAGGTTAGCGTGGCGCTGGTGCAGCTATTGAACTGAATGCTGCCACCGCCGGCCAAGCTGCGTGAATTGGCTGTGGCAGTTTATCTTTGAAGATGTAGACTCCGCGTGAAGTCTTTGTGTTCGCGGACAGGTATCCCGCCACTGCCCGGCCGGGATGGTTTGTGTCATTTGCATCCTTAGGCTTTGGCGCGCTTGTTCAGGCGCGCTGGCGATGGCGAACGACAGCGTTAGCTAGGGCTTTGTGCTGGAGGAGCGGATCGGACCGGCCGTGATCCGCAGCCGTCGATCGATGACAACTCGGCACGCTGGGCGGCTGCGGCGCGTTGTGTGAACTGCTGTCGCGGCGCTGAAAGCATCCCGTGCCGGTTTTGGGCGCCGACAGCGCCGGCGCCCAAAATCCTCGCGGTAACTGATCCGGCCTCCGGGCTGGTCAGTCCTTGTCGCGTCGGGCCAGGCGCAGCCAGGTGTCGATCACGGTGTCGGGGTTGAGCGAGACCGATTCGATGCCCTGGTCCATCAGCCAGTCGGCCAGGTCGGGGTGGTCGGACGGGCCCTGACCGCAGATGCCGATGTATTTGCCGCGCGCACGGCAGGCGCTGATCGCCATCGACAGCAGCTTCTTCACTGCCGGGTCGCGCTCATCGAACAGGTGGGCGATGACGCCCGAGTCGCGGTCCAGGCCCAGGCATAGCTGGGTCATGTCGTTGGAGCCGATCGAGAAGCCGTCGAACAGGTCCAGGAACTGGTCGGCGAGCAGGGCGTTGGACGGCACCTCGCACATCATGATGATCTTCAGGCCGTTCTCGCCGCGGCGCAGGCCGTTGGCGGCCAGGGTGTCGATCACCTGCTGGGCCTCGCCCAGGGTGCGCACGAACGGGATCATGATCCAGCAGTTGTCCAGGCCCATGTCCTCGCGCACCCGGCGCACGGCCCGGCATTCCAGGGCAAAGCAGTCGCGGAAGTTGTCATCGACATAGCGGCTGGCACCGCGGTAGCCGATCATCGGGTTTTCCTCGATCGGCTCGTAGGCGCGGCCGCCGACCAGGTTGGCGTATTCGTTGGACTTGAAGTCCGACAGGCGCACGATCACCGGATAGGGCGCGAAGGCGGCGGTGAGGGTGGCGATGCCTTCCTTGAGGCGGTCGACATAGAACTCGACCGGATCGTCATAGCCGACCATGCGCTGGTCGATCGCCGCGCGGATTTCGGCGCTTTGGCGGTCGTATTCGAGCAGGGCACGCGGGTGCACGCCGATCTGGCGCTCGATGATGAACTCCAGCCGGGCCAGGCCGATGCCGCTGTGCGGCAGCATGGCGAAATCGAAGGCACGCTCGGGGTTGCCCACGTTCATCATGATTTTCAGCGGCGCTTCGGGCATGTCGCCCACTTCCACCTCGGTGCGCCGGAACGGGATCAGGCCGTCATAGATGTAACCGGTGTCGCCCTGGGCGCAGGACACGGTCACTTCGCTGCCATCGGCGATCGCCTCGGTGGCATTGCCGCTGCCGACCACGGCCGGAATGCCCAGCTCGCGGGCGATGATCGCGGCATGGCAGGTACGGCCGCCGCGGTTGGTGACGATGGCGGCGGCGCGCTTCATGATCGGTTCCCAGTCCGGGTCGGTCATGTCGGTGACCAGGACATCGCCGGCCTTGACCTTGTCCATATCCTTGATCGAGGCCACGACCCGGGCCGTGCCCTGGCCAATGCGCTGGCCGATGGCGCGGCCCTCGCAGACGACGCCGCTGCTGCCTTCCAGGTGGTAGCGCTCGATGCTGTTGGCGCGGGCGCGTGATTTCACCGTCTCCGGGCGCGCCTGGACGATGTAGATCTGGCCGTTGTTGCCGTCCTTGGCCCACTCGATGTCCATCGGCCGGCCGTAGTGTTGTTCGATGATCAGCGCCTGCCGCGACAGGGCCAGGATTTCCTCGTTGCTGAGGCAGAACTGATGCGCCTGCTCGGCCGGCACCGGCTCGATCCGCACCCGCTCGGTGGAGCCGGCTTCGGCATAGACCATGCGGCTGTGCTTGCTGCCCATGGTCCGGCGCAGAATCGCCGGCTTGCCCTTGGCCAGGGTCGGCTTGTGGACGTAGAACTCGTCGGGATTGACTGCACCCTGGACCACCATCTCGCCCAGGCCCCAGCTTCCGGTGATGAACACCACATCGCGGAAGCCTGATTCGGTGTCCAGGGTGAACAGGACGCCGGAACTGGCCAGGTCCGAGCGCACCATCTGCTGGATGCCGGCGGACAGGAACACGTCCTCATGCTTGAAGCCATGGTGCACGCGGTAGGCGATGGCGCGATCGTTGTACAGGGAGGCGAACACTTCCTTGACCCGGGCGACGACCTCATCGGCGCCCTCGACATTGAGGAAGGTTTCCTGCTGGCCGGCGAACGAGGCATCGGGCAGATCCTCGGCGGTTGCCGACGAGCGCACGGCCACGGCCAGGTCCGGGCTGTCGGTCTTCTGGCAAAGCTGCGCATAGGCCTGGCGGATGCCGGCATCCAGGTCGGCGGGCAGGGCGGCATCGGTTACCCAGCCGCGGATCTCGGCGCCGACCGCCATCAGGGTTTCGACGTCGTCGACATCCAGGCCGGCCAGGCGGTCGGCAATGCGCTGTTCCAGCCGGTTTTCGGCCAGGAACTGCTGGAAGGCCAGCGAGGTGGTGGCGAATCCGCCCGGTACCTGCACGCCCATGGCGCCGAGCTGGCCGATCATTTCGCCCAGCGAGGCATTCTTGCCACCGACCCTGGGCAGGTCGGACAGGCGCAGTTGATCCAGCCAGACAATCAGCTCGGACACGACGTGTTCTCCAGAAAATTGCACAAATGCGGACGGGCGACGGCGCCACCAGGATGCGTATGATGATGCGCCGCCGGGGCATCGGCAACACAACGTGGGCCGTGGGCCGGGCTGCCGGCATGCTGCCGGCCGTTGAAATCTGCTGGCATTGGTTGCCGTCGGCCGTAGCCTGCGCCATGGCTGGCCTGACGGATGCAGCACAATGGCGCAGCCGTCAGGGTGAACGTCCTGACCTGGCCACTGGCTCTTTCCAACGACCGTCAGCAGTGCGGTCCCTCACCCACAGCAAGGTTGCGCCCGCCATGACCCGCACAGTGTTCTATGTCTCCGATGGCACCGGCATCACCGCCGAAACCATTGGCAACACCATTCTCACGCAATTCGGCGACGTGCAGTTCGAGACCTACCGGCTGCCCTTCGTCGACAGCGTCGAGCGGGCCCGCGAAGTGGCCCAGCAGGTTCGCGACCAGGGCGGTGAGGACCGCACGCGCCCGATCCTGATTTCATCGATCATCGACCCGGCGATCAATGCCGCGCTGGCCGACAGTGGCGCGCTGATGCTGGATGTGTTCGCGCCGTTCATGACGCCACTGGAAGAAGAACTGGGAACGTCGCGCTCGCCACGCGTCGGGCGCGCGCACGGCATGATCGATTACAGCCGCTACGAGGCGCGCATCGACGCCACCAACTATGCGCTCAGCCATGACGACGGCATCAACATCAACTACAAGGATGCCGAAGTGATCCTGGTCGGCGTTTCCCGTTCCGGCAAAACGCCCACCTGCCTGTATCTGGCGCTGCACTTTGGCATCCGGGCCGGCAACTATCCGCTCACCGAAGAGGATCTGGACAAGCAGGAGCTGCCCAAGCATCTGGTCGCCTTCCGGGAACGCCTGTTCGGCCTCACCATCGACCCGCAGCGCCTGGCACAGGTGCGCGAGACCCGGCGGCCGGGCAGCCGCTACGCCACCCTGGAGCAATGTCGCCAGGAAGTGGCTGCGGCCGAAAAGTTGATCCGCGCCGAACGCCTGCCGATGGTCAGCACCACCCACTCCTCGATCGAGGAGATCGGCAGCAAGATTCTCAAGACCTTGAACATCCACCGGCACATGTTCTGATTCCGGCCGATCATCCCGTATCCTCTCAGTCCATGCGCCAGACCCTGACCCTTTGCCACCAGCTCCTGCCCAGGCGTTTTGCCTGGTTGATGGACCTGTACGAAGAGAACCACGCCCGGCTGGAGCGGCTGTTCGCGCCGGCCAGCCTGGTGCCTGACCGTTACCGTTCCAGCGTCGGCGACGGCCTGGATGTGCTGCTGGAGATCATCGAGCGGCATGCCTATACCACCGAGATCCGCCTCAGCTACGACCTGGTCGACCCGGAGACCGGCCTGCTCGCGCCTTCGGCGATGCTGCGCGTCTATGACGATGCCCGGGTCGCCGAAGCCACCCACTGCCAGCCGGGCCGGCAGATGATCGATGTTCTGGGGCCGTTCCCGCCGGTGCGGGTGGTCGCTGACCATCGCCTGCGCATGAACTCCTTCCTCAGCCGCTGGCTGGATTACCTGGGCGAACACGGTCACAGCCGCCATACGTTGACCATCGATGACGCCGCCGCGGTTTGGCCGACCGGGGCTGGTGACGGAACAAGCGCAGAGGCCGGCGGCGATTGATCACCAGGGTTGGCCGGTCGGCCGACGACCGCGCCCGCCAATGTCATCGCGGCAGCGGATGATGATGATGTTGACTGTTTGGCGGATCGCCCGTATGATTCGCGTCCCTTGGATGGGGCCATAGCTCAGTTGGGAGAGCGCTACAATGGCATTGTAGAGGTCGTCGGTTCGATCCCGTCTGGCTCCACCACATCCAGGATCTTCAAAGCAGTACCGCTTCATTTCATCTTCCTGCGTCCCCATCGTCTAGAGGCCCAGGACACCACCCTTTCACGGTGGATACAGGGGTTCGAATCCCCTTGGGGACGCCATTTCATGGCCTTGTCAGCCCGGGTTCTTCAGCCAGCCCGGGCCCGCTGCGGCCATGATCGCGCCGCATCGGCGCGCTGATTGGCTTCGGCCGGGCACAGTCAAGTCTTTCCTGCCTTCTCGGCCTGTTGCGTGGCCCAGCGGCCGCCTCATGCCTTCACGGCCTTCATCAGGATTCTGGCTCGCTGAGAAAGCCGGCGATGGCCTGCGCCACGTCGGGCCGGCTGAGGTCGAAGTTGTGGTCGTTGCCAGCCAGCACCAGTAACCGGGGCGGCCGTGGCAGCGAGTCCACCAGCGCCAACGTACGCTGAGCGGGAATGATGCTGTCGGCGCCGGCATGGATGACCAGGATCGGGCCGGCATGGCCTTGCAGGTGCTTGGCCGACTGGTAGCGCTCGGTCATCAGCCAGCGCACCGGCAACCACGGGTAATGATCGCTGGCCACTGCCACCAGGCTGTCGAAGGCCGAAACCAGCACCAGCCGTTCAACCTGCCGATGCCCGGCCAGCCAGGCCGCCACACCGCTGCCCAGGCTGCGGCCGACGACATGGATGCGCGCCTGGGGCCGCTGCCGGCGGATGTGGTCGTACAGCGCCAGCGCATCGTCGAACAATCGTTGCTGCGATGGACGGCCATCGCTGGCGCCGTAGCCACGGTACGCCAGCAGGTAAAGATCGTGGCCCGGGAACAGCCGGTCGGCTTCCGGCAGCAGCCATTGGATGGCCTCGGCATTGCCGCCGAAATAGATCACGACATCGTCGCCGCCGGCCCGCAGGTGCCAGCCGCGCAAGACGGTGCCATCCTCGGCGGTCAGTTCGAAGTCGGTCTGCGCGGCCGTTACCCGCGTGTACTGCGGCAGGTAGATCAGGCTGCGTTGCTGCAGGTACATCAGTGCGCACAGCCCGGCATAGCCAAGCGCGAGCAGCAGGACGGCCGACAGCAGCAGGCGCATCAGGCGGACCGTCCGGCGCTGCCGTGATCGCTCCGGTGCCCGCCGTGGCGGCCTCGCTCAGGCAGCATCCCGCCAGTGCCGGTTGGCGAAATAGGCACGGGTCTCGCGCACCACCACGCCCGACAGCAACAGCAGGCCGATCAGGTTGGGCAGGGCCATCAGGCCGTTGGCGATATCGGAGAAGGTCCAGACGATTTCCAGCGACAGCACCGCACCGACATAGACGAAGATCGAGAACAGCAGCCGGTAGGGGATGACGCCACCGCGACCGAACAGCCGTTCGATGCAGCGTTCGCCGTAGTAGCACCAGCCCAGGATGGTGGTGAAGGCGAACACCAGCACCCCCACGGCGACAGTGACATTGCCCCAGCCGCCGCCCATGGCCTGTTCCAGCGCCCAGGCGGTCATCGGTGCACCGGCCAGGCCTTCCTGCATCCAGGCGCCGGTGACGATGATCGCCAGCGCCGTCAGGGTGACCATGATCAGCGTATCGATGAAGGTCTGGGTCATCGACACCATGGCCTGGCGCACCGGCTGGTTGGTGATCGCCGAAGCGGCGGCGATGGCGCCGGTGCCCAGGCCCGACTCGTTGGAGAAGATGCCGCGCGCCACGCCCATCTGGATCGCCAGGATCACCGCCGAGCCGGCGAAACCGCCGGCGGCGGCGCTGCCGCTGAAGGCATCGCTGAACACCAGGGCGATGGCGGCTGGCAGGCGCTCGGCGAACACCGCCAGCACGGCGATATTGCTGAGCATGTAGAGCACGCACATCAGCGGCACCACGCCGGCGGCGACACGGGCGATGCTCTTGATGCCGCCCAGGATCACCGCCGCGGCGCAGATCGCCATCACCAGGCCACTCCAGGAGGGCGGGATATTCCAGGTGGCCTGGAGCTGGCCGGCGGCGGTATTGGCCTGGACCATGTTGCCGATGCCGAACGCGGCGATGGCGCCGAATACGGCAAAGGCGATGCCCAGGCCGCGACCCCAGACGCCGCCGATGCCGTTGGTCAGGTAATACATCGGGCCACCGCTCTGCTCGCCCTTGGCATCGGTCTGCCGGTACTTCACGCCGAGCAGGGCTTCGGAATACTTGGTCGCCATGCCGACCAGGCCGGTCATCCACATCCAGAACAGGGCGCCCGGACCGCCGATGCCGATGGCGGTGGCGACGCCGGCGATATTGCCGACACCGATGGTCGCCGCCATCGAAGTGGCCAGGGCCTGGTAATGGGAAATATCGCCGGCGTAGGCGCCGGACTCCTTGCGCCGCACGAAGGCCAGCCACAGCGCGTGGCCGAGGATTCGGAACTGCAGGCCACGCAGGCGGATGGTCAGGTACAGGCCGGTCAGCAGCAGCAGCGGAATGAGGAGGAACGGCCCCCAGACGAAGTTGCTGATCGCGTTCAATGCCGCGTGCAGTCGATCCATGATGCTCCCCGATGGGCCGGCTGGTGGCCGGCTGCGGAGCATGATGCCACGATCCGGGCGGTGCCCTCACACCCGCAGGAACGACAGCGGCCTTGTTCGGGCGGCGCGATCCTCAAGGCGAGCAGCCCGCTTCGCCGGCAACCGTCAGCAAACTCCGGGCGGCTGGCGGGCCGCCCGGTCGTTCATGGCGTTATCGAACCGGGGTCGGACGGCTCAGGCTTCGGCCGTCTCGTCCTCGGCCTGGTCCTGGTAGGCCTCGATCGGGATGCAGGCGCAGAACACGTTCTTGTCGCCATGGACATTGTCCACGCGTGCCACCGGCGGCCAGTACTTGTGTTGCTTCAGCGCCGGCAACGGGAATGCCGCCAACTCGCGCGGATAGGCGTGCGGCCAATCGCTGGCGGTGACCATGGTCGCGGTGTGCGGGGCATTGCGCAGCGGGTTGTCGTCGCGATCCAGACGGCCATCCTGGATCGCCGCGATCTCCTCGCGGATCTTGATCATGGTGTCGATGAACCGGTCGATCTCGGTCAGCGACTCGCTCTCGGTCGGTTCCACCATCAAGGTGCCCGATACCGGGAAGCTCAGCGTCGGTGCGTGGAAGCCGAAATCGATCAGGCGCTTGGCCACGTCCTCGGCGCTGATGCCGGTTGCCTTTTCCAGCGGCCGCAGGTCCAGGATGCATTCGTGCGCCACCAGGCCGTTGCGGCCGGCGTACAGGGTGGGGTAGTGCGGTGCCAGCCGCTTGGCGATGTAGTTGGCGCTGAGCAGGGCCACCTGGGTCGCCTTGAGCAGGCCATCCCGGCCCATCATGGCGATGTACATCCAACTGATCGGCAGGATGCTGGCACTGCCGTGGGCGGCGGCCGAGACCTGGCCGACGCTGCCATCGGCATCGCGGTGGCCACGCGGCAGGAACGGCGCCAGATGGGCCTTGGCCGCGCACGGTCCCACGCCCGGGCCACCACCGCCATGCGGGATGCAGAAGGTCTTGTGCAGGTTCAGGTGCGATACGTCCGAACCCCACTTGCCCGGTTTGGCAACGCCACACAGCGCATTCATGTTGGCGCCGTCGGTATACACCTGGCCGCCGTGCTCGTGGACGATGTCGCAGATCTCGACCACGTCTTCTTCGAACACACCATGGGTGGACGGGTAGGTGAGCATGATCGCCGCCAGGTTGGCCGAGTGCTTCTCGGCCTTGGCGCGGATGTCGGCAACGTCGACATTGCCGTTGTCGTCGCAGCGGGTGACCACCACCTTCATGCCGCACATCTGGGCGCTGGCCGGGTTGGTGCCGTGCGCGGATTCGGGAATCAGGCAGATGTTGCGATGACCCTGGTCGCGCGAGCGGTGCCAGGCGGCAATCGCCAGCAGGCCGGCGATCTCGCCCTGGGCGCCGGAGTTGGGCTGGAAGCTGACCGCGTCGTAGCCGGTGATGTCCACCAGCATCGCCTCCAGGCTGTCGATCAGTTCCTGGTAGCCCCCGGTCTGGTCGGCCGGTGCCAGCGGATGGATGTTGGCGAATTCCGGCCAGGTGATCGGGATCATCTCGGCGGTGGCATTGAGCTTCATCGTGCACGAGCCCAGCGGGATCATGGTCCGGTCCAGGGCCAGATCCTTGTCGGCCAGGGTGCGCAGGTAGCGCAGCATCTCGTGCTCACTGTGGTGGCTGTTGAACACCGGGTGCTGCAGGAACGGCGTGTTTCGCTGCAACGAGGCGGGCAGGGCATCGGCAGTGCCGGCATCCAGGGTGTCGATGTCGTCGATGGTCACCTGGAACAATGCCGCCAGGTCGATCACGTCCTGGCGCGTGCTGGTCTCGTCCAGGCTGATGCCGATGGCGTCGCTGCCCAGATCGCGCAGGTTGATGCCGGCGGCGCGGGCGCGATCGTGGATGTCGGCGGCGTCGATGCCGGTGATGTGCAGGGTGTCGAAGAACGCATCGCCGACGTTGATGCCGGCCTCGCGCAGCGCCGCTGCCAGCAGCGCCGCCAGCCGGTGCGTGCGCCGGGCGATGCGGGTCAGTCCGTCAGGACCGTGGTAGACCGCATACATCGCCGCCATCACCGCCAGCAGCACCTGGGCGGTGCAGATGTTGGAAGTCGCCTTCTCGCGCCGGATGTGCTGCTCGCGCGTCTGCAGGGTCAGCCGGTAGGCCGGCTTGCCTTCGGCGTCGACCGACACGCCGATCAGGCGGCCGGGCATGGAGCGCTTGTAGGCATCGCGGCAGGCCATGTAGCCGGCATGCGGGCCGCCAAAACCGAACGGCACGCCAAAGCGCTGACTGTTGCCGACAACGATGTCGGCGCCCCATTCACCCGGCGCCTGGATCAGGGTCAGGGCGAGCAGGTCGGCGGCGACGGCGACCAGGCCGCCGCGCTCGTGCACGGCCTGGGCCAGGGCGGCATGGTCACCGATGCGGCCATGGGTGTTGGGATATTGCAGCAGCACCGCGAAGCAGTCGGCCTGGGCTGCGTCCTGCGCCCGCCCGACCATTACTTCCAGGCCCAGGCCGTCGGCGCGGGTGCGCACCACTTCCAGGGTCTGCGGATGCACGTCATCGGCAACGAAGAAGACGTTGGACTTGGAGCGGCCCGAGCGCTTGGCCAGGGTCATCGCCTCGGCGGCGGCGGTGGCTTCATCCAGCAGCGAGGCATTGGCGATGTCCAGGCCGGTCAGGTCGGTGCACATCTGCTGGAAGTTGATCAGCGCTTCCATGCGGCCCTGCGAGATTTCGGCCTGGTAGGGCGTGTAGGCGGTGTACCAGGCCGGGTTTTCCAGGATGTTGCGCAGGATCACGTTCGGCGTGTGGGTGCCGTAATAGCCCTGCCCGATGAAGCTGCGGAAGATTTTGTTCTTGTCGGCGATGGCGCGGATCTTCGCCAGCGCATCGACCTCGGTGAGGCTTTCGGGCAGATCCAGACCGCCGGTATCGGCGATGCTGGCCGGGACGATGGCCCGGGTCAGGGCCTCCAGGCTGTCATGGCCGAGGAAGCGCAGCATGTGGTCGATTTCGGCATCGTTGGGGCCGATATGGCGCTCGACGAAGGCTTGGTGGTGCTCAAGGTCGCGCAGGGAAGTCTTTGACATGGCAGGCATCCGGCAGGAGTGGGTGGCGGGACCGGGCGGCGGCTGGCGGTCCGCGGGAAACGGACTGGCAGACCGGAACGGAACCGGTGGGCGCCCCTCTGTCCTTTTGCCTGAGAGTTTGGAAGCGCGCTGATTGCGCTTCGTGCCCCTTCGGCGCCGGCCCGGGCCGGTCTCTCCAGAGTCTTGTCCATGCGGCGGTATCGGGCCTGAGCGATTACGGGCGTTGCGCCGTCGGCAGCGGCTGATCCGCTTCTCCCACCGCATGGGAATCAACAGTATAGCCCGTATCGGCGCGGCCGCTGCAGGCACGATCTGCAGGTTCGCCGGGCTATGCACCGGGCCGCACTTCGCCAGCGCGGGGACGTACAATGTTGCGCTGCAAGGCGGCGCCTTCTAAGCGCTGCCGACCCAGATTGCGGTTCCCTCAACCGGTCATCCCGCTCATCCCATGGCCCTCGTCAACGTCCATCCATGTTTCTGGCGGCATCCGGCATCGCACTGCGCCGATCGCGCGGCAGTGGCGTTGAGCGGCCTGGCCCGGGCCGCAGGGTTGGGTTCGGTTCGTGATCTGCAGGCCGATCGGTGACGGAACTGCGCGAGCTGATCGTGCGTGATCTGGGCCGGCAGCCCTACGAGCCGGTCTGGCGTGCCATGCAGCGTTTCACCGACGCCCGCGACGGCAGCACCGCCGACGAACTGTGGCTGGTCGAGCACGAGCCGGTGTTCACCCAGGGCCAGGCGGGCAAGGCTGAACACGTGCTCGGCGCTGGCGCCATCCCGGTGGTGCAGATCGACCGCGGCGGCCAGGTCACCTATCACGGTCCGGGCCAGCGCGTGGCCTATCCGCTGCTGGATCTGCGTCGACTGCGTCTGGGCGCGCGTGCCCTGGTCGATGGCCTGGAGCAGGCGGTGATCGATACCCTGACCGCCTGGGATATCCAGGCAGCGCGCCAGCCCGGAGCGCCTGGCGTCTTCGTCGGCCCGGCCAAGATCATGGCCCTGGGCCTGCGCATCCGCCGCGGCTGCAGTTATCACGGTCTGGCCTTCAATATCGCCATGGATCTGGCGCCGTACGCCGGCATCAATCCCTGCGGATTCCAGGGTCTGGCGATGACCTCGGTGCTAGACTGCGGCGGGCCCGGCACCCTTGCCGCCGTCGATGCCGAACTGGTGCCGCGGCTGGCCGCCCAGTTCGGCCTGGCACCCCGTTTCCAGCCGTTTTCCGGATTGCCATGAGCCACAGCAGCAAGTCGATTCCGGTCCTGGTCGAAGGCGAAAAGCAGCTCGCCGGCGCCAAGATCGCCCGCAATACCGCCAGCTTCGATGCCGATGCGCCGGTACTGCGCAAACCCGAGTGGATCCGCGTGCGCCTGCCCAGCCACAGCCGGGTCAGCCAGCTCAAGGACCGGCTGCGCGAAAACCGGCTGGTGACGGTGTGCGAGGAAGCTTCGTGCCCGAACATCCACGAGTGTTTCTCCAAGGGCACCGCCACCTTCATGATCCTGGGCGAGGTCTGCACCCGGCGCTGCTCGTTCTGCGATGTCGCCCATGGCCGGCCGCTGCCGCCCGATGCCGATGAGCCGGCCAACCTGGCGCGCACCATCGCCGCCATGGGCCTGCGTTATGTCGTCATCACCTCGGTCGACCGCGACGACCTGCTCGATGGCGGCGCCGGTCATTTCGCCCAGTGCATCGCTGAAATCCGGGCGCTGAGCCCGAGCATCCGGATCGAGATCCTGACACCGGATTTCCGCGGGCGTGGACGCATGGACCGGGCCCTGGAGATCCTGCAGCCCGAGCCGCCCGATGTCTTCAACCACAACCTGGAGACGGTGCCCGAGCTGTACCGGCAGGTCCGGCCCGGTGCCGATTACCAGTGGTCGCTGGAACTGCTGCGCCGGTTCAAGGTCCAGCACCCGGAGGTGCCGACCAAGTCCGGCATCATGCTCGGCCTGGGCGAAACCCTCGACCAGGTCCAGGGCACCCTGCGCGACCTGCGCGCGCACGATGTCGACATGATCACCATCGGCCAGTACCTGCAACCCAGCCGGCATCATCATCCGGTGCTGCGTTACTGGACGCCGGCCGAGTTCGATGCCCTGGCCGATTACGGCCATGGCCTGGGTTTCCAGCATGTGGCCAGCGGGCCGATGGTGCGCTCGTCCTACCACGCCGACCAGATGGCCGAAGCGGCCGGTTACGCCAGCGCCTGAGTGGCCGTATGCGCCGTGAACCGGGCGTTTCAAACAGGACTTGGGCAGGTTTGGGCCGGGTTTGAGTCGTGTTTCGGTCGGACAGCGCTGCCAGCGCCTGCCACCGGCGGCCGCTGCCGCCTTGAACGCCGGCCTCGCGCCGGGCTTGCGGAACCTGTGGCCAGGCATTATGTCTGACCCTGTCTATGGCCAGGATGGCCAGCCGTCCACCCAGGAGTGATCCATGTTCGTGCGCCGTTTTGTTGTTGCCCTTGTCGCGACCTGCCTGGTCGCCGGTCTGGGCTGGGCCAAGCCCAGCGCGCCGGAAAGTGTGCTGGCACCACTCCCGGACCAGGGCAAGACCGCCGCCTTCGCCATGTATGCGCTCAGCCGCATGCATTACCGCTCGGTGCCTTTGGACGACGCCCTGTCCGGTCAGATCTTCGAGCTCTACCTGAAATCCATCGACGGCGACCGGCTGTTCCTGACCGCCGCCGATGTCGAGCAGTTTTCGGTCTACGCCGACCAGTTCGACGATGCCATCCGCAACAAGGAGCTGGAACCGGCGTTCGTGATCTTCAACCGCTATGTCCAGCGGGTCGCCGATCGCACCGCACATGCCCGCGGCCTGCTGGAAACGGGCTTTGATTTCAGCGTCGACGAGACCTACGACTACAGCCGCAAGGACGTCGACTGGGCCGCCGACAGCGCCGCCCTGGATGAGTTGTGGCGCAAGCGGGTCAAGAACGACTGGCTGCGGCTGAAGCTGGCCGGCAAGGAGAACAGCGAGATCGTGGAAACCCTGGACCGCCGCTACGAGCGCTTCCAGGATCGCATCCAGGAGCTGGACAGCGAAGATGTCTTCCAGACCTTCCTCAATGCCTACGCCGGCGCCATCGAGCCGCATACCAGTTACATGGCGCCGCGTGCCGCCGATGCCTTCGAGATCAGCATGAGCCTGTCGCTGGAAGGTATTGGCGCCGTACTCCAGCGCCAGGACGATTACACCGTGATCCGCTCGGTGGTCAGCGCCGGTCCGGCCGAACGCGCCGGCATCCGCGCTGGCGACCGCGTTGTCGCCGTTGGCCAGGACGAGGAAGGCACCATGGTCGACGTCATCGGCTGGCGCGTGGATGACACGGTCAAGCTGATCCGCGGGCCCAAGGATTCCACCGTGCGCCTGGACATCCTGCCGGTCGACGGCACCATCGACAGCCCGCCCGAGCGGCTGACCATCGTGCGCCAGAAAGTGAAACTGGAAGAGCAGGCGGCAAAGAAGCAGGTGATCGAGGTGGGCAGTGGCGAGGACGTGCGCCGGATCGGGGTGATCGAGTTGCCGACTTTCTACCAGGATTTCGAGGCCCGCCGCCGTGGCGAGGTCGACTACCGCAGCGCTACCCGCGATGTCGCCCGCCTGCTCGAGGAGCTGAAAACCGAAAAGGTCGCAGGCGTGGTGCTGGACCTGCGCAACAACGGCGGCGGCTCCCTGGCCGAAGCCACCGAGCTGACCGGCTTGTTCATCGATGAAGGTCCGGTGGTGCAGGTGCGCAACGCCCAGGGCCGGATCGAAGTCGAGAGCGACCGGCGCCCGGGCCGGGCCTGGGACGGTCCGCTGGCGGTGCTGGTCAACCGGGTTTCGGCGTCGGCCTCGGAAATCTTCGCCGCCGCGATGCAGGATTACGGCCGCGCGCTGGTGATCGGCGAGCCGACCTACGGCAAGGGCACGGTGCAGAACCTGATCAGCCTGGACCACCTCAGTGGTCGCGACGGCGGCCGCCACGGCCAGCTCAAGTTCACCATCGCCCAGTTCTTCCGCATCAACGGCAGCAGCACCCAGCTCAAGGGCGTGGTGCCGGACATCCAGTTCCCGGTGACCCTGGATGCCGAAGACTACGGTGAAAGCGTCTACGACAACGCCTTGCCCTGGGCGCAGATCGAGCCGGCCGATTTCGACACGGTGGCGAACCTGTCGGCGATCGTGCCGCAGCTTGAACAGCGCCACCAGCAGCGGATTGCCGACAGTGCCGAGTTCCGGTTCTGGCAGGAGGACATCGAGCAGATCCGCAGCCAGCGCCAGCGCACCAGCGTGTCCCTGCTCGCCAGCGAACGCCGCGCCGAGCGCGATAGCCAGGAGCAGAGTCGCCTGGAACGCCGTGCCAAGCGCATCGAACTGGGGCTGGAAGAGCCCGATGCTGCCGCTGACGAGGCTGTCGCCGATGGTGACGATGGCTTGCAGGCCGATGAGCGCAGTGTCGCCCAGGCGGCTCAGGACGAGGCGCGCGCCAGGGAAGCCGGCGAAGAGCGACCGGATGTGCTGCTCACCGAAGCGGCGAGCATCCTGGCCGATGCCATTGTTCTGGGCAACGAAGATCTGCGTCTGGCCGGGTTGCCGCCGCAACCGGCGGCGGTCGGCGCCGACTGATTCACCGTCCTGGGATCGGGCGATCGGGCGGCTGGCTGTGTGCGGTCGCCCGGTACAGGTCGTCACTGGCCACCGGCGTCGACTGGAATGTTTCGCCGTTTCCGGCGCTGCCAGCGACTGCACGGGGACTTTCCGGCGGCCGCTGCCAGTGTCAGTCCAACCTGGTTGCGGCGAATGGTTTTGGCTGCTGCCGGCGCCATCCCTGGCGGCAGGCGCGGCTGCTTGCAACAACTTTGGGTGATTGTTGACACGACGCTGCCGGCCGCCGACTGGTCTGATCCAACCCGGTCTGACCCGATGACAAGTCACGGCGACATCTGACTACCAGACACCGGCTGGCCGCTCCGCGCGCCAGCCGCATTCGTGAGAGCGCAAGACCATGCCCGCAACCCTGCTTCCCGGCCACTGCCGCCGCGTCCGCACCTGCCGGTGCGGCGTTCATTCGCCTGGATAGCCGCGCCATGTCCGCCGATACATCGACACACACCGCGCTGGTGATGCCACCCGGAAACAGCCAGCCGGTGCCGGCAGCGACCGACGACGACGTTGCCGCTCCCAGCCGCAGCAGCGTCATCCTCGGCCTGCTCTCGGTCTACCTGATCTGGGGCTCGACCTACCTGGCGATCCATTTCGGCCTGAAGGGCTTTCCGCCCTTCGTCATGGCCGGTGGCCGTTTCCTCAGCGCCGGTCTGCTGATCTACCTGTGGCTGCGCTGGCGCGGGGTACGGCCGCCCAACCTGGCGCAGTGGCGCGACTGCCTGGTCATGGGCTTGCTGCTGCTGGGCATGGGCAATGGCCTGGTCACCGTCGCCCAGCAGACGGTCAGTTCCGGCATCGCCGCGGTCGCGGTCGCCTCGATGCCGGTCTGGGCGGCATTGTTCGGGCTGGCGTTTGGCCGGCGCTACAACGCGCTGGAGTGGTCGGGCGTGGTGGTCGGTTTCATCGGCGTGCTGGTGCTCAACGCTGGCGGTGAGCTCGGTGGCAACCTGTCCGGAGCGGCGGCGCTGCTGCTGGCCGCTGCCGCCTGGGCCTTCGGCTCGGTCTGGAGCCGCGGCCGCAAGCTGCCGCCGCCGTTCATGGCCACGGCGGCGCAGATGCTGTGCGGCGGCGCGCTGATGCTGGTCTTCGGTCTGCTCCGCGGCGAGCGCCTGACCGCCATGCCACCGGCCGATGCGGTGATCGCGCTGGTCTACCTGATCGTGTTCGGTTCAATCATCGGCTTCGGCGCCTACATCTGGCTGTTGAACAATGTCCGGCCGGCGCTGGCAACCAGCTACGCCTATGTCAATCCGCCGATCGCCGTTCTGCTCGGAGCATTGCTGGCCGGAGAAAGCGTCACCGGCCATACGGTGCTGGCGCTGGTGGTGATCCTGTCCGGGGTGGTGCTGATCTCGCGCGGCGGGCGGCCGCCGCCGGGGACGGTGCGACCGGTTACGCGCACGCCGGGCTGAGCCGGCGGGAGTCGTCGATTCGTCACTGGCGACAGCCGTGGCTATGTGACCCTACTGCTGGCGCATACGACGGATTGGCAGGCTCTCGGTTTGCCTTGAACTGGCGTTCCCGGCGCTGTCAGAGCCAACGCCATCGCTGGCGGTGGTTGCCAGGCTGCGTGCCCCTTCGCTGACCGCCCAGTCAACCAGTTCCGGATTGATCTGCGCCATGGCGCCATCGAAGGCGGCGACGACATCGGCGATGGCGGCGGAGGCGGCCGGCACGGTGGCGCGGAACACGCGGCGGGCACTGATCCGCCGTTCGCGCGGATCGATCAACTGCGCATGCAGCTCCACTTCGGCTTGCGGCTGGCCATCGACATAGCTGGCCTGGAACCGGGTCAGGTCACTGGCCAGCAGCAGATCGGCGCGCACGCCACTGCCGCTGCGCGCCACGCCGGGCAGGCGGCCGTCGGCCTCGAAGGCGCGCAGCCACAGGCTCTGCAGCAGCTCCGGCGTGCGCTCGGACCAGCGTGCGCCCTTGTAGACCCGGCGTTCGTTGTCATCGGGGGCGACGATGATGCGCTGGCCGGCGACCAGGTCGCTGGCGCGCGGGGTTTCGATCAGCAGTTGCCAGGCCATGGACGCGCCCTGGCTGGCAGGTGTCGCCGGGCTCAGTTCGTAGATGGTGAACGATTCGCGCGGACCGGTCAGGCCGGTACAGCCGACCAGCATCGTGGCTGCGGCCAGGCTCAAGGCGAGCAGCAGCGCTGGCGGCGCAACGGGGCGGCCGGTGCCACGGGCCGGGGCCGGCGGTGGCTGTGAATCCAGGCGGCGTTCATTGCCCAAGGTCATGGTTCAAACTCCATCAACTGGTCGCGGCCAAGCAGGAAATCGGCGGGATTGTCCTCCAGCCGCTCGCTGATCTGGCGCACGCTGAGCAGCAGGTTGCGCAGCTCGGCCATCACCTGGCCGAACTCGATCAGGCTTTCCTGGGCGAACTGGTCCAGGGCGCCGCGGTTGTCGTCCAGCAAGGCCTGCACCTGCTGGCTGGCCTGGCGCAGGGCGCTCATCGCCTCGGCGACATCCTGGTCCATGATCGTTGCCGCGCCATCCACGGCGCTTTCCACCCGCTGCACCAGCGAGCGTACCTGCACCAGGGTGTCGCCCAGTTCGGTGCTGGCGCGCGCGCCCTGGCGCAGGATGGTCTGGATCGAGTCGCTCTCGGCACCGATGGCGGAAGTCAACTGGTTGAGGCTGCCGATGGCTTCGCTCAGCCGCTCGGCATTCTCGTCGCTGAGAATCCCCGCCAGCCGGTTGAGCAGATCATTGACCGTGACTACGATGTCGCTGCCCGATTCGAACAGCCGCGCCAGGTCGGAGGGCTGGGCGCGGATCACCGCGATGGTGCGGCCAGGGCGGGGTTCCAGCCTGGGCGCTTCGATCGTGCCGCCGGAAAGCTGGATCGCGGCCACGCCGGTCAGGCCGGTGTAGGCCAGCTTGGCATCGGTATCGGTCTTGATCGGCGTGTTGCGGCCGACCCGGATGCGGGCAATGACCCGCGCCGGATCGATCCGGCTCAGGCGCAGGCTGACCACCTCGCCGATCTGGATGCCGTTGTAGTAGACCGGGCCGCCCTTGGCCAGGCCGGTCACCGACTCCCGGAAATAGACATCGTAGTGACGGAACTCGCGGTCCATGCTCAATTTGCCGGCCCACAGCAGGGCCAGCACCATGGCAACACAGACGGCGATCACGAAACTGCCGATCAGGACGTACTTGGCGCGCGTTTCCATAGGCCGACAATCTACTGCACTGGCGACCGGCTGACAGCAACCGTGATGCATCCAGGTGCAAAACGACGGGCCAGCGGGCAGACTATGCGCCTTTCCGCGTGTGTTATTGCCGACCGCAATCGTACAGGCATGGCGACCATGCGCCGGCCAGGGTTCCGGTCAGAGCACGATCGCTGTTTCGATGTCAGCCGCCACGGTCTGCGGGCCGCGGCCGGTTCAGTCAGAGGTTTTCCCCCATGCCACCATCATTCCGTGCCGACCGGCCGGCGATGCTCGCCGACAGCGCTGCATTTCGGGCCGGTCAATGGAGTGCTGCGTCCATGTCATCGCCAGACAAGGCGATCTGGCCTTGGATCAGCCGGCGGTCGATCCGCCGGCACTGGCTCAAGCCCGTGCGCACGGCGTCGTCGAAACCGTGAAGCTCACCGCCCATGAGCGCCGGGCGGCGCTGGCGATGGCCCTGGTCATCGGCCTGCGCATGTTCGGCCTGTTCCTGATCCTGCCGGTGTTCGCCGCCCAGGCGCGCGCCTATCCCGATGCCGTGCCCTGGCTGATCGGCTTGGCGATCGGCGTCTACGGCATCGGCCAGGCGACGCTGCAGGTGCCGTTCGGGCTGTTGTCGGACCGCATCGGCCGGCGGCCCACGATCAGCCTGGGCTTGATCCTGTTTGCCGTCGGCGGGTTCGTGGCGGCATTGGCGGCCAGCCTGAAGATGGTGGTCGTCGGCCGGGCGCTGCAAGGTATGGGCGCGGTTTCCGGTGCCGGCCTGGCGCTGGCGTCCGACCTCAGCCGTGATGCCGTCCGCAGCAAGGTCATGGCCATCATCGGCGTGAGCATCGGCGGCTCGTTCGTGCTCGCCCTGATCCTGGGCGCGCCGCTGTACGCCATCGGCGGCCTGCCATTCCTGTTCGCGGTCACCGGTGGCCTGGCCTTGCTGTCGCTGCTGTTGCTGTGGACCATCGTGCCCCGGCCTCCGGCGCCGGTGGCAGCCAGTGCGCCGGTGCCCGGCGGCCTGCGCCGGGTACTTGCCGACCGCCGCCTGCTGATGCTGGATCTGAGCGTGTTCGTGCTGCATGCGCTGCTGACCGCGGCCTTCGTCGCCCTGCCGACCTTGTTGATTGATCGTCTGGACCTGCCCCTGGCACGGCACTGGCAGTTCTACCTGCCGGCGATGATCGTCGCCGCGCTGTGCCTGGGACTGTTCGCCGGCGGCCGCAGTACCGCCCTGGGCCGGCTTGGCTGGCGCCAGGTCATTGCCCTGGGCCTGTGCGCGGTGGGCCTGCTGCTGCTGGCGCGGGGCACCGGCGTGATCGTCATCGGCCTGGGCGGTTTCGCCTTCTTCGCCGGCTTCACCGGCCTGGAAGCGCTGTTGCCGACCCTGGTGTCGCGGCTGGCGCCCGAGGACCAGCGCGGTGCCGCCCTGGGCGCCTATTCCAGCCTGCAGTTCCTGGGCGCCTTCGTCGGCGGCCTCGGCGCCGGCGTCCTGCTCGGCCGTTTCAGCGAAGCCGGTGTCCTGCTCGCCGCCGCCATCCTCGCCGGCGTCTGGTGCCTGGTGCTGGCCTGGCTGTCACGCGATCTGGGTCAGGCGGACTGACGGCGGCTTACGCCGCAACCGGATCAGTCTCACCGGTCTGCAACCGCCAGAGGGTGGCGTAAAGGCCACCGCGCTGGATCAGTTCATCGTGGTTGCCGGATTCGACGATGCGGCCGGCGTCCATGACATGGATGGCGTGTGCGTGGCGGACGGTGGACAGGCGGTGCGCGACCACCAGCAGGGTGCGGCCGCGGGCGGCGCGGCTGAGCGAGCGCTGGATGGCGGCTTCGGTTTCGTTGTCGACCGCCGAGGTGGCCTCGTCCAGCACCAGGATCGGTGGTTGCCGGTACAGGGCACGGGCCAGGGCGATGCGCTGGCGCTGGCCGCCGGACAGCAGCAGGCCGCGCTCGCCGACCGGGCTGTCGTAACCCTGCGGCGTGGCAGCGATGAAGTGGTGCGCTTCGGCGGCGCGGGCGGCGGCCTCGATGCGGGTGCGGTCGGGCTGTGGATCCCCGTAGGCGATGTTCTCGGCCAGGGTGCCATCGGTGAGGAACGGGTCCTGGGCGACATAGCCGATGTGGCCGCGCAGATGCGCCCGGGGCAGATCGCGCACGTCGACACCGTCAATGCTGACCGCGCCTTGGTCGGGGTCCTCGAAGCGCAGCAGCAGCTTGAGCAAGGTGCTCTTGCCACTGCCGGTGGCGCCGACCAGGCCGACGGTGTGGCCGGCCGGGATCTCAAGGTCGATGCCGTGCAGCACCGGGGTGTCGTCGTAGGCGAAGTCGATGCCGGTGAAGCCGATGGCGCCGGCGGCCGGCTCCGACAACCGGGCCCGGCCGCTGTCGGCCGCCGGTGGCAGGCGCAGCAGTTCGTCGACGCGCTCCACCGATGTCATCGCGCGCTGGTACAGGTCGGTCATTTCCGCCAGCCGGGTCAATGGCCAGAGCAGGCGCTGGGTCAGATAGACCAGGGCCGAGTAGGCACCGACGCCGAGCTCGCCGCGCAAGGTGAGCAGGCCGCCGTAGAGCAGGGTGGCGACGAAACCGAGCAGGATGGCGATGCGGATCACCGGCGTGATCGCCGCGGCAATGCGGATCGCCTCGGCATTGCGCTGGCGATAGGCGTCGCTGCTGGCAGCGACCTGGCCGGCTTCGAAGTCCTCGGCGGTGTAGGCCTGGATCGTGCTCATGCCATGCAGGTTGTCAGACAGCCGGCGCGAGACGTCGGCGGCGGCGCGGCGGGCGGCGGCGTAGCGCGGCGCCAATCGACCCATGAACCAGAAGGCGCCGAACAGGATCAGCGGCACCGGCAGGAAGGCGAGCACGGCCAGTCCGGGCGACAGCACGAAGAACACGGCGCCGACCAGCAGGCTGGACACGGCGACCTGGATCAGATCGTTGGCGCCGGTATTGAGGAAGCGCTCGACCTGGTGCACGTCCTCGTTCAATACCGCCATCAGGCGGCCGCTGCGCTGGCCGTGGAGGGTGCCCGGTGACAGTTGCTGCAAATGGTTGTAGGCATCCTGGCGCAGGGCGTGCTGCAGGTTCTGGGCCAGGTTGCGCCAGTTCAGCGCCAGCAGGTATTCGGTCAGTGATTCCAGCGACCAGACCAGGATGGTCAGTGCGGTCAGCAGCAGCAACTGGTGCACCGGATCGACCAGTCCCAGGCCGGCCAGGAAGGAATCGCGCTGGTGCACGACGACATCGACGGCGACGCCGATCAGGATCTCGGGCAGGACATCGAAGACCTTGTTCAGTACCGAGAAAGTGCTGGCGCGCCAGACCTGGCCGCGCCACTGCCGGGCATGGCCGGCCAGCCGGCGCAGCGGGTGTATGGCTGCCGCGCCGCCCGCGGTGTCGTGTGGTTCATGCATGGCCGGCATTATCGCCGAGCGCGGCATGGGGTGGTCGCCGCCGGGCCTGGTTGTGGAATGGAGTCGGCACATCTGCTGCCGTACTCGCGGTGGGCTCCCGGGCACCAGGTGCTCGGCCTGTCCACCGCCTGCAATCAAGCTTCAGCCGGCCGGGCGCCGCCCCGGCAGCGATGGGCTGCCGGGCTTTGTCGCACGGCCGATCAGAGGATGTAGCGACTCAAATCCTCATGGCCGGCCAGTGCCGACAGGTGTTCATCGACATAGGCGGAGTCGATGCGGTAGTGCTCGCCGGACTTGTCGGGCGCTTCGTAGGAGATGCTGTCCAGCAGCCGCTCCAGCACGGTGTGGAGACGGCGGGCGCCGATGTTCTCGGTACTCTCGTTCACCTGATAGGCGATCTGGGCCAGCTTGGAAATGCCGTCGTCGGTGAACTCCAGTTGCACGCCTTCGGTGGCGAGCAGGGCGGTGTACTGCTTGGTCAGGGCGTTGTTGGGTTCGCTCAGGATGCGCTGGAAATCATCGGCGCTGAGCGCCGACAGTTCCACACGGATCGGGAACCGGCCCTGCAGCTCCGGAATCAGGTCGCTGGGCTTGGCCAGGTGGAAGGCGCCGGAGGCAATGAACAGGATATGGTCGGTCTTGACCGGTCCGTACTTGGTGCCGACAGTCGAGCCTTCCACCAGCGGCAGCAGGTCGCGCTGCACGCCTTCGCGCGAGATATCGGCGCCCAGTGATTCGCTGCGCTTGCAGACCTTGTCCAGCTCGTCGATGAAGACGATGCCGTTCTGCTCGCAGTTCTCCAGTGCCACCTGCCGGATCTCGTCCTCGTTGACCAGCTTCCCGGCTTCCTCTTCGACCAGTTGCGGCAGGGCGGTGCGGATCTTCAGCTTGCGCCGCTGGCTGCGAGCGCCGCTCATCGACTTGAACATGTCGCGCAACTGGCTGGTCATTTCTTCCATGCCCGGCGGCGCCATGATGTCGACGCCGACATTGACCGACAGGTCCAGTTCGATCTCGCGCTCGTCCAGCTTGCCTTCGCGCAACTGCTTGCGCAGTTTCTGGCGGGTGTCGCTCCAGTTGTCGTCGGCCGGCGCCGAGGTGCTGTCCCAGGCAATGCCGGCCGGCGCCTGGCGGCGTGGCAGCAGGGCATCCAGGATGCGTTCCTCGGCGGCGTCTTCGGCCTGGGTGCGCACCCGCTGCTTGGCCTGGTCGCGAGTCATCTTGACCGCAATGTCGGCCAGGTCACGGATGATCTGCTCGACATCCTTGCCGACGTAACCGACCTCGGTGTACTTGGTCGCCTCGATCTTGATGAACGGGGCATTGGCCAGGGTCGCCAGGCGCCGGGCGATCTCGGTCTTGCCGACGCCGGTGGGGCCGATCATCAGGATGTTCTTGGGTGTGACCTCGTTGCGCATGGCATCGTCCAGCTGCATCCGCCGCCAGCGGTTGCGCAGGGCGATGGCGACGGCACGCTTGGCGTCGTGCTGGCCGATGATGAAGTTGTCCAGTTCCTGGACGATCTCGCGGGGAGTCATGTTCATGGTGTGCGGTGCTCGCGGTCGGGTGCTGGCAAAGGCTCGGGGGTGGCGGCCGGCGTGTTTTCGCCGGCCCGCGGCATCAGGCGCTGGCGCCGGTGTCGAGCTCTTCGATGACCCGGTTGTGATTGGTGTAGATGCAGATGTCGGCGGCGACCTTGAGGGCGTTGTCGACGATGGCGCGGGCATCCAGGGTGCTGTGTTCGAGCAGGGCGCGTGCCGCGGCCTGGGCGTAGGGCCCGCCCGAACCGATCGCAATCAGGCCATCCTCGGGCTCGAGCACGTCACCATTGCCGCTGATCAGCAGCGAGGCTTCGGCATTGGCCACGGCGAGCATGGCCTCAAGCCGGCCCAGGCGGCGGTCGGTGCGCCAGTCCTTGACCAGTTCAACCGATGCGCGCAGCAACTGGCCGTTGTGCTTTTCCAGCTTCGCCTCGAACAGTTCGAACAGGGTGAAGGCATCGGCAGTGGCGCCGGCAAAACCGGCCAGGATGCTGCCGTGCTTGCCCAGGCGCCGGACCTTGCGCGCATTGGCCTTGACCACGGTGTGGCCCAGGCTGACCTGGCCATCGCCGCCCATGACGACGTGGTTGCCGCGGCGCACGGAAACGATGGTGGTGGCGTGGAAGGTTTCAGGTCGGCTCATGGCGGTCGGCAAGGTCGGTGGATCGGAAGCGCAGAATCTGGGGGCATGGATGATGATTGCAAGCCACTGGCAGGGCCGGCGACCACGCGCGCCGGTGCGCGGCCGGGGCGCCATCTGCCGCTCTGCGTCCTGGCGATGCCTTGCCGTGGGCAACAGCTCAGAGCAGCGCGGGCATCATCGCCGAGCGCACTGGAGCGAAACTGTGACGATGCTCGGGACAGGGGCCAAGCCGTTGCAAGGCTTCCAGGTGGCCGGGCGTGGGATAGCCCTTGTGCTGCTCGAAACCGTAGCCGGGCCAGCGTTGCGCCAGCGCGCTCATGTACCGGTCGCGGCTGACCTTGGCCAGGATCGAGGCGGCACTGATCGCAGGTTCCAGGCCATCGCCGCCGACCAGGCATTCGGCCGGGCAGGGCAGCGCCGGCGGCAGGCGATTGCCGTCGATCAGCGCCAGCACCGGCGCCGGTACCAGGGCCGCCAGCACGCGGCGCATGCCGGCCAGGGTCGCCTGCAGGATGTTCAGCCGATCGATCTCGGCGGCGTCGATCAGCACCACGGCGCGTGCCAGGCAGCGCGCATTGATCTGTGCGAACAGGTCCTCGCGGGCAGCGGCGGTCAGAACCTTGGAGTCGGCCAGGCCGTCGATTGGCCGGGCCGGATCAAGAATCACCGCGGCAATGGCCACCGGTCCGGCCAGCGGGCCGCGTCCGGCCTCGTCGACACCGGCGACCAGGGACAGGCGCAGGCTGCGTGGCAGGCAGGGCGGGGTCATGGTTGTTCTGCGGGTCCGCCGCCGTTGGGCCTGGTTCTGGCAAGCAGTTCGGCCACGGCCTTGGCCGCCGCACCGCTGGCTCCTTCCGGGGCGAGCAGTTGCCGATGGATGGCGAGGAACGCATCGGCTTGCCGCTGCCGCGCAGCCGGCGAGCGCAGCAGGTCGAGCAAGGCCGGCGTGATCGCCTGCGGCGTGCAATCGTCCTGGATGAACTCGGGCACCAGCGGGCCGCCGTGCAGGATGTTGGGCAGGGAAAAACGCTCGACCTTGAGCAGGCCGGTGGCACGGATCAGCAGCCGGGTGAGACCGGCGACGCGGTAGGCGACCAGCATCGGGCACTTGGCCAGGGCGGCTTCCAGCGCCGCGGTGCCGGAGGCAAGCAGGGCAGCGTCGGCGGCAGTCAGCGCTTCATGGGCCTGGCCATCGAGCAGGCGCAGGCGGCCGGTCGAGCGGGCGTGGTCGAGTCCGGTGCCGGCACCGGCGAGCAGCGTTTCGATCTGCTCACGACAAGCGCCGCTGGCCGCCGGCAACAAGATGTGCAGGCCGGGCTCGGCTTCAAGCAGCCGTCGGCAGACCTGGGCAAATACCGGAAACAGGCGGCCGATTTCGCCCTGGCGCGATCCGGGCAGCAGGGCCAGCAGCGGCACATCGGCCGGCACCGCCAATGCCTGCCGTGCCTGCGACCGGTCCGGATGCATGGGGAAGTGGTCGGCCATCGGATGACCCACGAAGCGGGCATCGACACCGTGCCGGCGATACAGCGGCGGCTCCATCGGAAACAGGCACAGCACCTGGTCGGCGCTGGCGGCAATCGATGCCGTGCGGCCGGCGCGCCAGGCCCAGACCGAAGGGCTGACGTAATGGACAGTGCGGATGCCGGCACGCTTCAGGCGTTTTTCCACGCCCAGATTAAAGTCCGGGGCATCGATGCCGATGAACAGGTCCGGCTGCCACTGCCGCAGGCGCTTGACCAGGCGCCCGCGGAAACGCAGCAGGCGCGGCAAGTGGCGCAGCACCTCGGCCAGGCCCATCACCGCCAGCGGCGAATAGTCCGACCACACGGCCATGCCGGCGCGTGCCATGCCCGGTCCGCCGACGCCGGCGAACTGCGCCTGCGGCCATTGCCGGGCCAGGGCCTGCACCAGACCGGCGCCGAGCTGGTCGCCGGAGGCCTCGCCGGCGACCAGTGCGATGCGCAGCGGGCGTGGCGGCGTGTCAGCAGGTGGAGTGGCGGCGATGTTCATGCCGCAGGTCGCGTATTGAGCGTGGCAGCCAGCTCGCCGCTCGCGCTCAGAGACACGGCGGCAGTACAAGCGGCAGCGTCAGCACATATCCGGGAGACCGGGCCCGCCATCGCCGGCCTCAGCGCAGCAGCGAACGCTGGGAATCGTCGATGAAGGCGAGCATGTCGGCCACGTCGGGGGCGTCCTCGGCAACCCGGGCCAGCTCGTCCTTGGCTTCGGCCAGACTCAGGCCGCTGGTGTAGACCAGCCGGTAGGCACGCTTGATGGCGCGGATCCGCTCGGCATCAAAACCTCGGCGCTTCAGGCCTTCGCTGTTGATGCCGCGCGGCACCGCGTAGTTGCCGCCGACCAGGACGAACGGCGGCACGTCGGCATTGATCTTGGCGTTCATGGCGGTGAATGCATGGTCGCCGATGCGGCAGAACTGGTGCAGCAGGGTGTAGCCACCAAGAATGACATGGTCGCCGACCACGACATGGCCGGCCAGCGCCGCGTTGTTGGAGAACACGCAATGGTTGCCGACGATGCAGTCGTGGGCGACATGGACATAGGCCAGCAGCCAGTTGTCGTTGCCGACGCGGGTGACGCCGCCGCCGGTGCCGGTGCCGCGGTTGAGGGTGCAGAACTCGCGGATCAGGTTGTCGTCGCCGATCACCAGTTCGGTGTGTTCGCCGGCGAACTTCTTGTCCTGCGGATCACCGCCGAGCACGGCATGGCTGTGGATATGGTTGCGCTGGCCGATGCGGGTCGGTCCGTAGACGATGGCATGGGCGTCGATCCGGCAGTCATCACCGATCTGCACATCCGCACCGATCACGGCGTAAGGTCCGACCTGGACGCGCTCGCCCAGTTGCGCGCCCGGATCGACGATCGCGCTGGCATGGATTCGCGTACTCACCCCGGCCGGCCCGCGCACAGGATTTCGGCACAGGCCACTTCCTTGCCGTCGACGCTGGCGATGCAGTCATACAGACCCATGCCGCGCAGCAGGCGCTTCTGCACTGCCTCAAGAATGAGCTGGTCGCCGGGCACCACCAGGCGGCTGAAGCGCGCCTTGTCGATCTTGACCAGGTAGAACATGCCGCGGCGCTCGGGTTCTTTTTCTGCCGACAGCAGAGCCAGGGCGCCGCAGGCCTGGGCCAGGGCTTCGAGCACCAGCACGCCGGGCATCACCGGATGCTCGGGGAAGTGGCCGGTGAAGCAGGGCTCGTTGTAGGTGACGTTCTTGAGCGCACGCACGCGCTTGCCATGCTCGATCTCGAGCACGCGGTCGATCAGCAGGAACGGGTACCGGTGCGGCAGCAGCTTGAAGATGCGCTCGATATCGGCCACGGGTGTCTGTTCGGAATTCATGCGTCCTCGTCCTTGTGGTCGGCACTGCGTCGGGGAGAATCCAGCCGCCGCAGGCGGGCAACGGTGCGCCGCCAGCGGCGGCTTTCCTGCACCGGCATGCCGGAAGAATACTGGCCGGGCTGGTGGATGGAATGGCTGACCATGCTCATCGCGGTGATGGTGACATGGTCACAGATCTCGATATGGCCGGCGATGCCGGCGGCACCGGCAACCAGGCAGTGGCGGCCGATCCTGGCCGAGCCGGCGACGCCAACGCAGCCAGCCATGGCGGTGTGGGCACCGATGTAGACGTTGTGGGCGATCTGGATCAGGTTGTCCAGGCGCACATCATGTTCGAGCACGGTGTCATCCAGGGCGCCGCGGTCGATGGTGGTGTTGGCGCCGATCTCGCAGTCATCGCCGATGAGCACGCCACCCAGGTGCGGCACCTTCAACCACGCGCCCTGGTCGAAGGCCAGGCCGAAGCCGTCGCCACCCAGCACCGCACCCGGGTGCACGGTGACGCGCTTGCCCAGGATCACATTGCGCACCAGCACGACCCGCGCCACCAGGTGCGTGCCGGCACCGATGACGCAGTCCGGCCCGATCACGCAATGGCCGCCGAGCACGGCACCGGCTTCGATCCGGCTGCCTGCGGCCACGGTGCAGAATGGGCCGACGCTGGCACCGGGGTCGACCACCGCGCCATCCTCGACCACGGCCGTGGCATGGATGCCGGCCGGCATCGCCGGCTTGGGCTCGAACAGCGCGGCAATGCGGGCAAAGGCCGCGTGCGGATTGTCGGCGAGCAGGCCATTGCCGTCATGTCCCGGGGCCAGGGCCGGCGGCAGGATCACGGCCGATGCCCGGGTGCTGGCCAGTTGCGCGGCATAGCGGGCATGCATGACGAAACCCAGTTGTCCGGGTTGCGCACGCTCCAGGCTGCCGACGCCGGTGATGACGGTGTCGCCGTTGCCGATCAAGGGCAGTCCGAAGCGTTCGGCCAGTTGCGCCAGGGTGTACTCAGTCATTGGTTGTTGTCGCCATGGCGCTGGGTCAGCAGGTTGAGGACCTGGTCGGTGATGTCGATCGCCGGGCTGGCGTAGAACACCGGGCTGTGCACGATCAGATCGTAGTTGTTCTCGCGCGCATAGTCGGCCACCGCCTCGCTGATCTGCTGGAAGCGCAGCTCGACCTCCTGCTCGCTGCGCCGGCGCAGCTCCTCGCGCAACGTGTCGCGGGTGCGCTGGATGCGCCGCTCCAGGGCCTCGATCTCGCCACTGTCCGGTCGCTCGCCAGTGCCGTCGCGCTGCGCCTGCTGCATCCGCTCCAGGCGCGCCTGGTCGGCGCGCAACTGCTGGTCACGCTGGGCGAACTCGGTCTGCAGGCGCTGGCTGCTGCCACCCATCTGCGGCGCGTTGTCGAGCAGCCGCTTCATTTCCACGTAGCCGATCCGCGGTTGCGCCTGCAGGGAAGACAGCGGCAGCGCCAGCAACGCCAGCGCCAGCACCGGCAGCCACCAGTCGCGGCGGCGCAAGGCGGCAGCGACGGCGGCAAGTGGACGGGTCATGGCGGGCTGCAGGGTCGTGGGTTACCGGGGAGGCACCTTTAGAACATGGTTCCGAAGGTGAACTGGAAGCGTTCGATCTCGTCACCATCCTCGCGCTTGATCGGCATGGCGAAGCTGAGCACGATCGGTCCGACCGGTGCCCGCCACTGGAACGACAGGCCGGTCGAGACACGGAAGTCGTCGACCTCGAAGTCGTCGACTGAAGCATAGACGTTGCCGAAGTCGACGAACCAGGACAGGCGCGTACTTTCGCTGGCGCGCTCGAACGGCGTCGGGAAGATCGCCTCGACGGTGCCGACGGTGCGGAAGGCGCCACCGATCGGCCGCGGCCGGACGATGCCGGGCGTTGGATCACGCGGGCCCAGCGAGTTGTCCTCGAAGCCGCGGATCGAACGCACGCCACCGGCGTAGAAGTTCTCGAAGAACGGCAGGCGCGAGCCTTCGTTGCACTCCTGCGGCGGCCGTTCGGTGCCCGGATCGTTGACCAGCGGCGTGCAGTCGATCATCGATACGGCATTGCCGTAGCCATCGCCGTAGCCGATGTCGCCGGTGGCCAGCAGGGTCAGCCAGGAGTTGACCGGGAAGTAGCGGCCGAAGCGGTAGTAGAGCTTGTAGAACTCCTGGGTGGAGCCGGGCAGGGCGATTTCCGCACCGACCTGATGGAAGCTGCCGCGGGTCGGGTTGAAGTAGCGGTTGCGGCTGTCACGCGACCAGCCGGCCTCGATCCGCCAGGTATGGAGGGTGCGCCGGTCCAGGTTGTTGTTGGCGTCGGCGACCCGGACCAGGTAATCGAAGATGAAGTCGGGCGTGATGCCGGGGATGGCATTGATCTTGGTGCTGTCGATGCCCAGGTTCAGGTGCACGATGTCGGTTTCGGTCAGCGGCACGCCGAAGAAGACGTTGAACGCTGCGGTGTCGGCGGTATAGGTGACCAGGTTCTGCTCGCCGTAATCCATCTCCCGGTAGCTGGCCTGGTAGCCGATGCTCAGGCCGTCATCGGTGGCGTAGGGATTGCGGTAGTTGAGATCGATCCGCCGGTAGAAGCGGTTGTTCATCAGGTTGATGCCGGCGCTGTTGCCGGTGCCCAGGAAGTTTTCCTGCTGCAGGGACAGGTTGGTGATGACCCCGGACAACTGGGAAAAGCCGACGCCGAACTGGAACGCGCCGGTCGGACGTTCCTCGATGCTGACCTCGACATCGATCAGGTCGTCGCTGCCGGCCACGCGGGGCGTTTCGATTTCGACTTTCTCGAAGTAGCCCAGACGCTGCAGGCGGATCTTGGAACGGTCGATCGCCGCCTGCGAGAACCACGCGCCCTCGAACTGGCGCATCTCGCGGCGCAGCACCTCGTCCTCGGTGCGGGTATTGCCCTTGAAGGTGATCCGCCGCACATAGGTGCGCTTGCCCGGATTGACCAGGAAGGTCAGGGCCACGGTGCGGTTGTCGGTATCGACCTCGGGCAGCGGCGTGACCTCGGCAAAGGCATAGCCGATGTTGCCCAGGATGGCGGTGATGCGGTTGGAGGAAGCCTCGACCAGGGCGCGCGAGTAGGTGGTGTCCGGTTGCACCAGCACCATCTGCCGCAGCAGCTCCTCGTCCAGCACCAGGTCACCGGTCAGGCGGACATCGCTGACGGTGTAGATCTCGCCCTCGTGAACGCTGGTGGTGATGTAGATATTGCGCCGGTCCGGGCTGATCGTGACCTGGGTGGAATCGATGTCGAAATCCAGGTAGCCGCGGTCCTGGTACCAGGAGATCAGAGTCTCCAGGTCGCCGGTGAATTTCTCCCGCGAGTACTGGTCGTCGCGCGAGTACCAGGACATCCAGTTGGTCGTGTCCTGCTCGAAGCCGCGGCGCAGTTCCTTGCTGGCAAAGCTCTCGTTGCCGACGATGTTGATGTGCTTGATCTTGGCCGGCTTGCCCTCGGCGATGACGATGCTGATCTCGACCCGGTTGCGGTCCAGCTCGTTGATCACCGGGTTGATGGTGACGTTGTACTTGCCGCGGTTGTTGTACTGCCGGTTCAGCTCCTGCACCACCCGGTCCATCATCAGGCGGTTGTAGACCTCGCCCTCGGCCAGGCCGATGTCGCTCAGCCCGCGCATCAGTTCGTCTTCCTTCAGATCCTTGTTGCCGGACAGGGTCAGGCGCGAGATCGCCGGACGCTCCTGCACCTCAATGACCAGGATGCCGCCCTGGCGGGCGATCTGGACATCATCGAAGAAACCGGTGCGGTACAGCGAGCGCACGGCCTCGCCGACCCGCGGCGCGCCGACATAGTCGCCGCGCTCGATCGGCAGATAGTTGAACACCGTACCTTCGCTGATCCGGCTCAGGCCGTCGATGCGGATGTCCTGTACCACGAACGGATCGAATGCCTGGGCTTGCGCAGCCAGACCGAGCAGCAAGCCGGAGGCGATTCGTTTCATCGTCAATGCCATTGATAAATTTTCCTTGGTACGGATGCCGGCCATCGCCGCCGCGGGCGCGGGTCAGGAGAACAGTCGCGCTATGTCGTTGTAGAAAGCCAGCCCCATGAGCCCGGCAAGCAGAACCAGGCCGATGTACTGGCCAACCACCATCACGCCCTCGCTCACCGGCGAGCCCTTGATCAACTCGATAAGGTAATACAGCAGGTGACCGCCGTCCAAGATCGGAATGGGCAGCAGATTGATGATACACAGGCTCAGCGAGATCACGCCCAGAAACCACAGGAAATGGGCCAGGCCGCTGCGTGCCGAGGCATTGGCGTAGCGTGAAATGCTGATCGGCCCGCTCAGGTTCTCGACCGAGGCGCGGCCGGCGACCATGCGCCAGAGCATGCCGACGGTGGCCGAGGTCATGGTCCAGGTTTCCCGGCCGGCGGCAGCCATCGCCTTGACCGGACCGAAGCGCAGCAGGGCATCGTAGTCGTAAGGCGAGGGATCAACGCCGATGCCGACCTGGAAGCGGCGTTCGCCATCGGCATCGGTGACCGCGGCCGGCTGCACCGGCACCTGCAGTTGCCGGCCATCGCGCTGGATGCTGAAGACGATGCTGGCGGCGTCGCCGGTGGCCAGGGTGGTTACCGGTGCCAAGGCGCCGTCATCGCTGGCATCGATGCCAGCCACGTTGTCGGCAGGCGCGGATGCCAGTTGCTGGATCAATCCGGGAACCTGGTTCCAGGTCTGCACCGGCTGGCCGCCCACGGCCAGGATAACGTCGCCCGGTAGCAGGCCGGCGTTGGCCGCCGGCAGGTCGGCCGGTACCTGGCCAATCACCGGCGCGCGGGTCAGGTGCCGCGGTATCAGGCCGGCGGCGAACAGCATCTGCGGCTCGCGGACATCGGCCGGCAGGCGGTCCAGATCCAGTTGCAGCGAGCGCGTGTCGCCGTCGCCGCCGGTCACCTGAATCGGCACGGCACGGCGGTCGACGCCGGCGGTGATCAACTGCAGTGCGGCGTGGGTCCAGGTGTCGACGGCGACGCCGTCGATGCTGAGCAGGCGGTCGCCGGTCTGGACTCCGGCTTCGGCGGCGATGCCGTCGACCTGGCCGACCACGGGCATGAAATCCTGCTTGCCGACCAGGTACATGGCCCAGAACGCGACCAGGGCGAACAATAGATTGGCCGCCGGTCCGGCGGCGACGATGACCGTGCGCTGGCCCAGCGACTTGTTGTTGAAGGCCTGGGCACGCAACTGCGCCGGCACCTCTTCCTCGCGCTCATCGAGGAATTTGACATAGCCGCCCAGCGGAATCGGCGCCACCGCGAACTCGGTGCCGTGACGGTCGGTGCGGCGCCAGAACGGCTTGCCCAAGCCGATCGAAAAGCGCAGGACCTTGACCCCGCACAAGCGTCCGGCCAGGTAGTGTCCGTATTCGTGGAAGGTGATGAGCAGGCCGAGGGTGACCAGCAGCCACCAGACCGATCCGAAAAATTCCGTCATGGGTAATCCGTTACGCGAGCCGCCGGCTGACTTCAACCCCGGCCAGGCGGCGGGCGCGGGAATCACATTCGAGTATCGAGGCCAGATCCTGAACCGGTGCCGCCGGCACCGAGGCGAGCACGGTCTCGACCACGGCGGCGATGTCCGGGAAGGAAAGCCCGGCCTCCAGGAAGGCCTGCACCGCCACTTCGTTGGCGGCATTGAGCACGCAGCTTGCGTTGCCGCCGGCGCGCAGGGCGGCATAGGCCAAGTCCAGGCAGGGAAAGCGCTGGCGATCGGGTGCCAGGAAATCCAGGCGGCCATGGCGCAGCAGATCCAGACGTTCGACGCCGGCATCGATCCGCTCCGGCCAGGCCAGGGCGTGCGCGAGCACGGTACGCATGTCCGGACTGCCCAGTTGCGCCAGCATCGAGCCGTCGACGTATTCCACCAGCGAGTGCACCAGGCTTTGCGGGTGCACGACCACGTCGATCTGGTCCGGCGCGGCACCGAACAGCCAGTGTGCCTCGATCACCTCCAGGCCCTTGTTCATCAAGGTGGCCGAGTCGACCGAGATCTTCTGGCCCATCGACCAGGTTGGATGCGAGCAGGCTTGCGTTGGCGTCACCGCGGCCAACTCGGCGGCCGGCAGGTCGCGGAACGGACCACCGGAGGCTGTAAGCACCAGGCGCCGGATGCCGGCGGCTGCCAGGTCGCGATCAAAACCAGCCGGCAGGCACTGGAAGATGGCGTTGTGTTCGCTGTCGATCGGCAGCAGGCGGCCACCACCCTCGGCAAGGGCGCGATACAGCAGTTCGCCGGCCATCACCACCGCTTCCTTGTTGGCCAGCAGCAGGGTCTTGCCGGCGCGGGCAGCGGCCAGGGTTGAAGCCAGCCCGGCACTGCCGACGATGGCGGCAATGACGGTGTCGGTTTCCGGGGCGGCGGCGATGGCCGTCAGCGCCTGCTCACCCGCCACCGCCTCGGTATCCAGACCATGCTCGGCCAAACCCTGGGCCAGGGAAGCAAGCAGGGCCGGGTCGGCAATGGCGGCGATACGCGGGCGGAAACGCCGGCACAGATCAACCAGGGCCGGCACCTGCCGGCCGGCGGCCAGGGCGTGGACGTGGAAGCGGTCCGGATGCCGGGCAATGACATCCAGCGCCGAGCGGCCGATCGAGCCGGTGGCACCGAGCAGGGCGATGCGCTTCATGCCAGCAGCCATGCCAGGCCGGTGGCGAACAGCGGCAGGGCGGCGAGCAGGCTGTCGCTGCGGTCGAGCAGGCCGCCATGGCCGGGAAATAGGCGCCCGGAATCCTTCGCCTGGCGATGACGCTTGAGGATGCTCTCGAACAGGTCGCCGGCCACCGCCATCAGTACGGCGGCGCCGGCCAGCAGCATCCAGCCAATCAGTTGCGGCCCGCGCAGCGCCAGCAGCCAGCCCAGGGCCAGGGCGATGGGGAAAGAGCCGGCCACGGCGCCATAGAGGCCGGCCCAGGTCTTGCCCGGGCTGATCCGCGGCGCCATCTTGCGGCCGCCGAAGTGGCGACCGGTGAAAAAGGCCAGGGTGTCGCTGCCGTAGATCACCACCAGGCAGGCCAGCAGCCAGGCCGTGCCCTGCGGCAGGCCATCGCGGATGCTGACCGCGGCCGCCCAGGCGCCGGTAATGGCGATCACTCCGGCCAGCCATTTCAGCAGGCGCGCCGCTGGCCGGTCGGCGGCGGCAAAGGCAGGATTACGCAGCCAGAGCAGGGCCAGGAGCCAGAAAACACAGGCGATCGTGGTCACCAGATACAGCTGCGCGGCCGGCAGTTGCCACCACAGCGCGGTCATCAGGCCGGCCTGGGCCAGCAGCGCGAGCACGCGCAGGGGTCGGCCGGGCAGGCCGGCCAGGCGGGTCCATTCCCAGAAACCGATCAGCAGCAGGCCGCCGATCAGGGCGGCGAACGCCTGGGCCGGCACATAGAGCACGATCAGGACGATCGCAGGCGCCAGAATCCCGGCCGTGACCAGGCGTGCGACCAGGCCTGAACTCACGACTGCACCTGTTCGCTGGTCAGGCCGTAGCGGCGCTCGCGGCCGGCAAAGTCGACGCAGGCGGCGCGCATCGCGGCCGGGTCGATGTCCGGCCACAGGGTTTCGGTGAAATACAGCTCGGCATAGGCGAGTTGCCAGAGCAGAAAGTTGCTGATGCGACGTTCACCACCGGTGCGGATCAGCAGATCCAGCGGCGGCAGCTCGGCCAGGGAAAGCCGGGCATCGATCGCGGCTTCGTCGATGGCCTCGGGCGCCAGTTCGCCGGCCTGCACCTGCCGTGCCAGCCGCTGGCAAGCCTGGGTGATGTCCCAGCGGCCGCCGTAGCTGACCGCCACGTTCAATGCCAGGGCGGTATTGCCCTGGGTAACGGTCTGGCCGCGCGCCATGCGCTGGCGCAGCGGGCCGTCGAAACTGTCCAGGTCGCCGATGAAACGCAGGCGGACATTGTTCTCCTGCAACGACTTGATTTCCCGGTCCAGGGCGCGCAGGAACAGATCCATCAGCGCCTTGATCTCGCTGGCCGGGCGCTGCCAGTTCTCGCTGGAAAAGGCGAACAGGGTCAGCGCCTGGATGCCTTCGCGCAGGCAGAATTCGACCGCCGCGCGCACCGCCTTCTGGCCGGCGCGGTGGCCGAAAGTGCGCGGGCGCCGGCGCTGGCTGGCCCAGCGGCCATTGCCATCCATGACGATGGCGATGTGCCGTGGCAGGCAGCCCAGTTCTTCACGCAGGGTGCCGGGCACCCGGGTCGGGTCGGGCGCCACCAGGACGCTGGCTTCGTTCATGGGATCATTGATCTGGCGGGTCGTGGCCGGCACCGCTCAGACCGCCATCACTTCCTCTTCCTTGGCCTTGACCACGGCGTCGACCTCGGCGACATGGCGGTCGGTGAGCTTCTGGATCTCGTCCTCGGCCCGGCGCTCGTCATCCTCGGAGATCATTTTCTCCTTGAGCAGTTCCTTGACCTGGTGGATGGCGTCGCGGCGGATGTTGCGCACGGCGACCTTGGCGTTCTCGCCTTCCTGGCTGACGTGCCGGGTCAGCTCCCGGCGCCGTTCTTCGGTCAGGGCCGGCAGATTGATGCGGATGATGGTGCCGGCGGTGTTCGGATTCAGGCCCAGGTCGCTGGCCAGGATTGCCTTCTCGACCGCGGCCACCATCGGTTTCTCCCAGGGAGTGATCTGGATGGAGCGCGCGTCGGCCACGGAAACATTGGCCACCTGGCTCAGCGGCACCTCGGACCCGTAGTAGTTCACCTTCAGGTGCTCCACCAGGGCGGTGGAAGCGCGACCGGTGCGCAGGCGGGTGAGGTCGTGGCGCAGCGACTCGATACTCTTGCTCATGCGCGTCTCGGTGTCGCGCTTGATCTCGTTGATCATGGGGGTGGCTCCGGTCCAATCTCGAATCGGCAAGTATAGCCGGCCCCCGGTCGGCGATCCCAAGGCCGGTGCTGTTCCGGCGCTGGTGGTGACTGTCGGGCGCGAGCCGCCCGGACCGGCCAGGATCAGTCGGCGGTGCCGGCCTCGGCAGCGCCACGGCGCAGCGGATCGGGCCAGGCTTCGCCGCGCTCGACGAAGGCCAGCGCCACCGAGTTCAGGCAGTAGCGCTCGCCGGTGGGCGGCGGGCCGTCGGGGAATACATGGCCCATATGGCTGTGGCAGCGGCCGCAGACAACCTCGGTGCGGACCATGCCGTGGCTGTCGTCGACCCGCAGTTGAACATGGCGCTCGGCGCAGGGCTGGACGAAGCTGGGCCAGCCGGTGCCCGAGTCGAACTTGGCCGCGGAGCGGAACAGCGGCAGCCCGCACAGGCGGCAGACGTAGACGCCATCGAGCCGGTTGTCCAGGAACACGCCGCAGAACGGCGGCTCGGTGCCCTGATGCAGCAGCACCCGCCGCTCTTCGGCGCTCAGATCCTGGATCAGCGCCTGGCGCTGGGCGTCGCTGGGGGGTCGAAGATCGAACTCATGCATTGCCTGACTCCTTGGCGTCCATCTCGTTGGCGCCTTATTCATTGGCGTCGCGTCAGTGGCGCGGGAGCAATCTTGCCGCCGTGCCCACGCGCCTTTTGTGCCCAAGCGCTTACCGGCGCTCGCCGTCGCGTTGCGCCTGGGCGGCGACGCGGGCACCGATTTCCTCGGGCGTGAGCCGCTCGGCGGTGAGCAGGGCGTTGACCTCTTCCAGATCATTGAATTCGATGATGCCGACCGTGCGCTTCAGGCGCAGGCCGTTGAGGATGAACTGGTGGCGGGCGTTGGAATAATCGCGCTGGGCCTGGAACAGCAACTGCTGCGCCAGCAGCACATCGACGATGGTGCGGGTGCCGACCTCGAAGCCGGCCTGGGTCGCTTCCAGCGCGCTCTGGGCCGACAGCAGCGCCTGGCGGCGGGCTTCGATGCTGCTGATGCCGGCGACCACCGAGCGGAAATCGTTGCGCGTCTGGCGCAGCAGGTTGCGGCGCTCGGCTTCGAGGATTTCCTCGGCGAAGTCGCGCTGATAGACGCTCTGTCGGACCCGGGCCTGGGTGGCGAAGCCGGAGAAAATCGGCACATTCAGGATCAGGCCGATGCTGCCGCCGTCGGCTTGCCGCTGTCCGCCCAATTCAGGATCGAAGCCACGCAGTACCTTGCGGTCCTGCCAGCCGACCGACGCATTCAAGCTGGGCAGATGGCCGGAACGGGCGGTGCCGATATCGCGCTCGGCGGCTTCCAGGGTGAAACGGCTGGCGGCCAGCGCCGGGCTGGCCTGCAGCGCGGCCTGTTCCCAGGCTTCCAGTTCGTCCGGATCCGGGCCTTCCAGCGGAATATCCAGGCGCAGGGCCAGCACCGAGCCGTAGTGCTCGCCGGTGATTTCGGCCAAGGCCTCGCGGGCGTCGTCCAGGGCATTGCCGGCGGCGATCACGGCAGCGCGGGCGGCGTCGTGACGGGCCCGGGCTTCATGGACATCGGTGACCGCAGTCAGGCCGACTTCGAAGCGTTGCTCGGCCTGCTCCAGTTGCCGACCGACGGCACGCTCTTCGGCTTCGGCGAAGGCCAGCGCGTCCTCGGCGGCGAGCACGCCGAAATAGGCCTCGGCCACGCGCAGCAGCAGGGTATCGACGGCGAACTCGTAATCGGCCTGGGCAGCGGCATTGCGCGCCCGGGCGGCTCCCAGGTTGGTGTAGTTGCCCCAGTCGAACACGCTCTGGTTGAGGTTGACGCCATAGGTGCGCGTGCGCAGGTCGCCATCGCTGCTGCTGAACAGGTCGTCACGCGACTCGTTGACGCTGGCACTGCCGTTGATGTTGGGCAGCAGGGTCGAGCGGGCAATGGTCACGTTCTCGCCCACGGCCCGGCTGCTGGCCTCGGCGGCGGCAAGCTGCGGATCACTCTGGCGGGCGCTCTGGTAGGCCTCGATCAAGTCGGCGGCGCCGGCGCCGGTGCTGCCGGCGGCGAAGGACAGCGCCAGGGCGGCAGCCAGGAGTTTGATTTTCGTCATGGTGTGGGGCTCGTGGTCTTGCGGGTGGTCAAAAGTCGCGGCGGACTGCGCCGATGTCTCCGAGGGGTGCCTGGCGCAGGCGCGGTTACAGGGAAAACTGCGCCACCGGCGCGGCGCCATGCAGGTAGTCCAGTTCGGTCTCGAACAGGCTTTCCTGATGCAGGTGGCTGCCATCGGTGCGCGTGACCAGGGCGGCGGTCATCAGCGGCGCGCGCCCGTGCACGATGAACAGGCGACCGCCAACGGCCAGCCAGTCGCCGAAGCGCGGCGGCACGCTGTCGACCGCGCCGGTGACGACGATGGCGTCATAGCGGCGCGGCGGCTCGAAGCCGTCCAGGGCATCGGCGGTTTCGATTTGGACATTGGCGACACCGGCTTCGGTCAGCCGTTGCCGGGCAGCGCTGGCCAGGTCGTCATGGCGCTCGATGCTGTGGACATTGCCGCCGAGCCGGGCCAGGCAGGCGGTGATGAAGCCCGAGCCGGTGCCGATCTCCAGGATCTCTTCGCTGCCGGTCAGGTCCAGCGCCTGCAACATGCGGCCTTCCTGCACCGGCTTCATCATCTTTTCGCCATGGCCCAGCGGAATGGCGACGTCGACATAAGCCATCGAGCGATATGGGGCGGGAACATGCAAATGCCGCGGCACCTGACGGAAGACGTCCAAAACGCGGGCATCCAGCACCTCCCAGGGGCGGATCTGCTGTTCGATCATGTTCTCCCGGGCCAGGGCGAAATCGTCGGTCACTTGGGTCATGGCGGGTTACTCGCAGGGTCTACGGTGTCGGTGTCGGTTTCAGGGCGGGGACGGTGGTGGCGGAAGTGCCGTCACGGTTCCGTGTCCGTCGATTCGGAAAGTCGCAAAATGCGTGCCAAATGATAGTCCAGGCCGGCCCTGTGCGATCACCAATGCATTCAGCATGGTGCCGGCGCCGTGGCCACCGTAGTGCCGGAAGTCACCAGCGCATGTCGCCGGCTGTCATCAACGTCCGGCTGGAGCGTCCGGCTCCGGACAGCCGGGCGGATAACGGACAGCGGCGGGCAGTGTCGGAGAAAATCATGGCGAAACGGTGTCCGCACCGTGGCCGGCGGCCGGTTCGTGTTCGCGCACGCTGAACCAGAGCGCATACATGGCCGGCAACACCACCAGGGTCAGCACCGTGCCGACCAGCAGGCCGCCCATGATCGCCACCGCCATCGGCCCGTAGAAGTCGCTGCGCGACAACGGCACCATGGCCAGCACGGCGGTCATGGCGGTGAGCATGATCGGCCGGAAACGGCGCACGCCGGCATCCAGGATCGCCTGCCAGCGTGCTTGGCCGGCGGCGATGTCCTGCTCGATCTGGTCGATCAGGATCACCGAGTTGCGCATGATCATGCCGAACAGGGCGATGGTGCCGAGCATGGCGACAAAGCCGAACGGCACCCGCAGCAGGAGCAGGAAGGCAACCACGCCAATCAGGCCCAGCGGCGCGGTCAGCACCACCAGCAGCGTGCGCTGGAAACTGCCCAGTTGCACCATCAGCACGGTCAGCACGGCCAGGATGAACAGGGGGATGCCGGCATTGACCGACGCCTGGCCGCGCTGGCTGGCCTCGACCGTGCCGCCGACTTCGAGCAGGTAGCCGGCCGGCAGCGATGCCCGCAACGGCGCCAGCAGCGGCTCGACGCGCGCGGTCACCGTTGCCGGCTGGACGTTGTTGGCGACATCGGCGCGGACGGTGATCGTCGGCAGCCGGTCGCGGTGCCAGATGATGCCTTCCTCAAGACCGGGGCGCAGGGTGGCGATCTGCGACAGCGGCAGAAAGCGGCCGTCGCCGGTCTGCACCGGCAGGCTGGCCAGGCTGGACAGGCCGGTGCGCACGTCGGCATCGCCGCGCAGCACGACATCGATCAGCTCGTCATCCTCGCGCAGCACGCTGACCGGGCTGCCGCTGAGCGCACCCTGGAGGAACTGTGCCAGCTCGGCGGAACTGATCGCCAGCATCCGGGCCCGATCCTGGTCGAGCTCAAGGTGCAGGATCTTGGCCGGCTCCTGCCAGTCCAGGTGGATGTTAGCCAGGTCCGGATCGCTGCGCAGGTGTCCGGCCACCGTCAGGGCCAGCGTGCGCACGGTAGCGATGTCCTCGCCCGAAACCCTGAACTGCACCGGATAGCCCACCGGCGGTCCGTTCTCCAGCGTCTGCACGCGGCTGCGGACATGGCTGAACTCGGCATCCAGATGCTGCCCAAGACGCTGCTGCACGCGCTGTCTGGCGGCGATGTCGGTGGCCAGCAGCAGGAACTGGGCGAATGACGGCTGTGGCAGTTGTTGGTCCAGCGGCAGGTAGAAGCGCGGCGCGCCGGTGCCGACGAAGGCGATGTGGTTGACCAGGTCGGGATCATCGGCCAGCCAGCTTTCCAGGCGCTCGACCTCGGCCCGGGTGGCGGTCAGCGAGCTGCCCTCGGCCAGTTTCAGGTCGACCAGCAGCTCGGGCCGGGTCGAAGGCGGGAAGAACTGTTGTTCGACCAGGCGGAAACCGAGCAGCGACAGCGCAAACAGCACGGCGGTGGCGACCAGCACCCAGACTCGCCGGTGCAATGACCACTCCAGCAGGCGCCGGTAACGCCGGTAGAACGGGCGCTGGTAGGGATCGGCCGCGCCGCCGTGCCCCTGTGTAGCCGGACCGCCCTCATGCGCGGCCCGCGGCAGCAGCTTGTCACCCAGATAAGGCACGAACAGCACGGCGACGATCCAGGACAGCAACAAGGCAATGGTCACCACCTGGAACAGGGCGCGGGTGTATTCGCCGGTGTTGGACGCCGCGGTGGCGATGGGCAGGAAGCCGGCGGCGGTGACCAGGGTGCCGGTGAGCATGGGAAAGGCGGTCGAGGTCCAGGCGAAGGCGGCGGCCTTGATCCGCTCCAGGCCCTGCTCCAGTTTGATCGCCATCATCTCCACAGCGATGATCGCGTCGTCGACCAGCAGCGCCAGGGCCAGCACCAGCGCTCCCAGCGAGATCTTGTGCAGGTCGATGCCGAGCAGGGCCATGACCGCGAAGGTCATGGCCAGCACCAGCGGGATCGAGATCGCCACCACCAGGCCGGTACGCAGGCCCAGGGAAAAAAAGCTCACCAGCAGGACCACGAACACGGCTTCGGCCAATACGCGCAAAAACTCCCCGATCGAGGCACGCACGGCGGCAGGCTGGTCGGCGACCCAGTGCAGGTCCAGGCCCACCGGCAACTCCTGGCGCAAGCCGGGCAGGGCGGCGTCCAGGTCGCCGCCCAGGCGCAGGATGTCGCCGCCTTCGACCATCGACACCGCCAGGCCAATCGCGTCCTGGCCCATGTAGCGCACGCCCGGCGCCGCCGGCTCGATGGTGCCGCGCCGGACCTGGGCAACATCGCCGAGCCGGAACAGCTCGTCGCCGGCGCGGATCGGCATGTCGGCAATGGCCTGCACCGAGTCGAACGGGCCGGTGACGCGCAGGTGGATGCGGTCGCTGCCGCCTTCGAAAAATCCGGTCGGTGCGATCGCATTCTGGGCCTGCAGCGCCGCCTGCAACTGCGCCTGGCTGATGCGCAGGCTGGCCAGCTTGGCCTGGCTGAGCTCGATGTAGATGCGTTCGTCCTGGACGCCGAGCAGTTCAACCTTGGCCACGTTCTCAAGGCGCAGCAGGCGCGAGCGGATGCGCTCGGCCCAGTTCTTCATGGCACCGGCAGCAAAGCCCTCGCCGGTCAGCGCGAACAGGTTGCCGAAGGTGTCGCCGAACTCGTCGTTGAAGAACGGCCCGATCACCTCGGCCGGCAGGGTGTGGCGGATGTCGACCACCTTCTTGCGGATCTGGTAGAGGTAGCCATCGACCTGCGAGCGCGGCACGTGCTCGCCGATCTCGATGAAGACCTGGGATTCGCCCGGCCGCGAATAGCTGCGGATGCTCTCCAGGTTGCCCAGTTCTTCCAGCTTCTCCTCGATCCGGTCGGTGATCTGGCGCGATACCTGCTGCGCGTCGGCGCCCGGCCACAGGGTGTGCACCACCATCACCTTGAAGGTGAAGGGCGGGTCCTCGGACTGGCCCAGGGAACGGAATGCCAGCACGCCGATGACACCGGCCAGCAGCATCAGGTACAGCACCAGGCCGCGGTGGCGCAGTGCCCATTCGGAAAGATTGAAGCGGCTGCCGATCATCGCCGCCGCCGCTGCTGGAGCGCAGTCATGGGCAAAGCAAAAGTGGCCTGGGCGCAGATCATGGCGGGCAGTGGCGCGGGCAGGTCAGGCGACTGGCGACAAGCGCCGGCTCACTGCCCGGACAGGTCCAGCGGCCGGTTGCCGGCATCGACCGGGCGGATTACCTGGCCCTCGTGCAACTGCTGCGCACCGATCAGCACCAGCCAGTCCGAGGCCGACAGGCCGCCGGCGATCTCGGCCTCGTGCTCGCGCCAGGCCGCCACCTGCACCGGCTGCAGGTGTACCTGGCCACTGTCCGGATCGATCCGCCATACCGCTGGCGTCAGGTCGCGGCCGTGGATCGCGGTCAGCGGTACTGCCAGTCGCTCGCCGTTGTCGTCGGCGGCGAAGGCCACCCGCGCGGTCATGCCCAACTGCACCGCGGCATCGGCATCGGTCAAGGTGACCCGGGCCCGGTAGGTGCGGCTGCCGGCCTGGGCATCGGGCGCGATTTCGCGAATCTGGCCCTGGTAGCCACGGCTGTCGTCGGCCCACAGCGATATCCGGCCCGGCATGCCGACACGATAGCGCGCCAGTTGCGATTCGGGCAGGGCAAATTCCACTTCCAGCTCGTCGTCCTGGGCGAGCACAGCGATGATCTGGCCGGCCGCGACCACCTGGCCGGTCTCGGCCTGGATGTGGGACAGCACGCCGGCGCGGTCGGCGCGAAGCTGGGTGTAGTCGACCTGATTGCCGGCTGCTCGCAGCTGCGCCTGAGCCTGGGCAAGGCGCGCCTGCGCGGCCGCCTGCGCGGTCTGGCCGGCCTCATGCTGGGATCGGCTGACCAGGTTGCGCGCCAGCAGGGCATCGGCGCGCTCGAACTCGGCCCGGGCCAGGTCGGCATCGGCGCGGGCCGAGGCGACGGCGGCGCGGGCCGCGGCCAGTTGCAGTTCCAGGTCGGTGCCGTCGAGCACGGCCAGGACATCACCGGGCAGGGTGCGGGCACCAACGTCGAGCAGCCGGCGCTCGATCTTGCCGCCGACGCGGAAAGCCAGTTGGCTTTCATGGCGGGCGCGGATTTCGCCGCTGTAGACGATGTCGGCACTGGCCGCGGCCGGCTGCGCCTGGCCGACCACGGCCGGACGTGGCGGCGCCGGTGCCGGATCGGTGCCGCTGCAGGCGGCCAGGATCAATGCTGCGGTCACGGTTGCAAGCAACCGGCAGAGGGTGACGGCTGCGATTTCTGGCAATCGTTGGCGAATCGAATCAGTCAAGGCTGGGTAGACGCCGGTGCTGGCGGCCATCAATTATTGAACCGACTGGTATAGTATGTTCGCCGGCGATGTCTGTCCAGCAACAAAAACGCTGTCGCCCACGTTGTCCGCGACGATTCCGGCAACCGTCCCATCCACCTGCAGCCACCACGCTTGCGATCCGAACATGAGCCACCACCATTGCCCAGCCGCCACCGATATCCAGACCCCGCTGGCCGCGTCCGGCCGGCCCAAGGATCTGGAAAAGCGCGCGGCCATCCTCACTGCCGCCAAGCAACTGTTCCCCGGGCACGGCTTTGATGGCATCAGCGTGGATGCCATCGCCCAGGCGGCGGGCGTGTCCAAGCTCACCGTTTACAGTCACTTCCAGGACAAGGAAGCCCTGTTCATGCACGCCATCGGCGAGCTCTGTCAGGAGCTGCTGCCGGATCATCTGTTCGTGCCGGAGGCCGGCGAGCCGATCGAGGACGCGCTGCGTGCGCTGGCCGACAGCTTCTTCGCCCTGGTCGCCAGCCCGGCAGCAATCAGCCTGCAGCGCCTGGTGCTGGCCGATGTCCGCGCCGAGGGCCGTTTGGGCCGGATGTTCTGGCGGGCCGGACCGGCGCGCATCCTGGCCAGCTTCGAGGGTTTCCTGGGCCGCGCCGCCGCTGCCGGTGATCTTGAGATCATCGATCCGGCCCAGGCGGCGATCCATTTCCTGAGCCTGCTCAAGGGCGCGGTCAACCTGCGCATGCTGTGCTGTGGTGCCCGCGCCGCCGAGATACCGGCCGATGAGGCCTCGGCCCATGTCGCCGGGGTGGTGGACGTCTTCCTGCGCGCCTACCAGCCGCGCACGCCGCAGGCCGGGTGACGCCGGCCGCCTTGCGGTCGCAGTGTCCGCTGGCAACTAGAGTTGGCCGCGCCGACGCAACTGGTCGGCAATCTGGTCGGCCAATGCCTGCACCCAGCCTCGGCTTTGCCAGCGCGCCATGTGCAGGGTGGCCCAGCGCATCCAGCGGTTGCTGCGCGCCAGCAGGTGATCGATGGCGTGCGGCAGCAAGGCCAGGCTGCGCTGGCGCAGCAGGGCGCTGAGCTGATCCATCTGCTCGGCGCCGATGGTTGGCCAGGTGGGCGTGGCAATGGGCTCGGCGGCGGCGCCAAGCAGCGGCAGCACCGGCAGGCGGCCGTCGTCGTCGCGCCAGGCCTGGCGCTGCTGCGGGCTCCAGTCGGCAAACAGCGGGTGCTCGGCGGGCAGGCGGAAATGGCGGCCGAAGAAGCGCTGGCAGTTGGCCCGGCCGAGCCAGAAATCATGCAGCCGGAAACGCCGGTCGATGAACCCGGCAAAGCCCTCGATCGCGCCGCCGGCCAGGGGATGGTCCATCGGTACACCGTCGATGCGTCGCGACGGCGCGATCAACTGCCGGCTGGCGTAGGCGTCCTCGGCGGCGGTGAGCAGCTCCTCGGGCTTGAACCGGGTCTGGTTCTTCATCGCCGACAGCAGCGCCAGGCCAAAGTCGAGCAGGCCGGCCGGTTCCGGCTCCTGCTGGCGATAGCTGACCAGGTCGGGAAACGGATCGATGGCCAGCATCACCCGGCTCACCACCGGGGCAGCCGGTGGCGTTGGCGGGAGGCCGGTGAGCAGTTCGCGGCCGGCGGTGAACGGCTGGTTGTCGAGCATGCCGCCATCCACGGCATGGAACTGGAACTGCTCGGGCGGCTCATGCTCGCCCCAGTCCGGCGCCAGGCTGCGGTAGCGCACGCAGTCACAGTGGCCATCGACAACCTTGCCGCTGCCCGCTCCGGGCCAGCGCTGGGCCAGGTAATCGCGACTGTCACGGCTGATCCACCGCGGTGGCAGCAGCAGCGGAAAGGCGCCCGAAGCCAGGGCCGCCAGTTGCAGCCGGCGCCAGCCCGGGCCGTTCATGCCCGCATCCAGGGCAATGCAGCCGGGTGGCTGGCCAGGGTCGGCATCGGCACCAGGGTCAGTGCCTGACAGCCGGAACCGGAGCTGGTCGGCGTGGCGACGCATGCCGTGCCCGGCGCGCGGCTGGTCGGGGTTGCCGCTGTCGGCAAAGCCGATGTTGTAGGGCACCCCGCGCAGGTTGGTCACGGTCAATGCCATCAGCAGCTCGTCGGCCAGCCAGGGCTTGCGCCGGCCGCCGGCGCCGGCAGGCAGGGCGGCGCTGGCAATGTCGGCCAGCACATCGCCGTTGAGCAGCGACAGCAGGCGGTCACTGCCGCTGCCGTCCAGGTCGCCGGTGGACAACAGGTTGCGCACGTCGATGCGGTTGACCCAGCTATCGAACAGCGGGTTGTCGGGCAGATCCTCGCCGGGGTCGAAGCGGCTCACCGGACGGTGCTCGCGGCCGGCGGCGATACCGGCCAGGATGCCGGCGGTCATGGCCCCGGCCGAGGCGCCGGTCAGGGCGCGCAGGCGCAGCCGGTGCGGCGGGGCGAGGCGATCATCGCCGCGTGCCGCTTCCCAGCAATCAAGGGCCTGGACCAGGAAATCGACGACGCCGGCGGTGTAGGCGCCGGCCGAGACGGCTCCGGCCATGACCAGGCCCAGATCGCAGGTCCGTGGCGGGTCACGGTGTGTGGACATCGGGCCATGGTATGGCATCGCTGGCGGCTTCACCCATACGATGGCGACCATGAACGACGAAGCGAGTGTGCGACTGGATGTGTGGCTGTGGGCCGCGCGCTGGTTCAAGACCCGGGCTCTGGCCCGCCAGGCCATAGAGTCCGGCCGGGTGCTGGCGCAGGATCAGGCCTGCAAACCCGCCCACCCGGTGCGCGCCGGCACCCGCCTGGAAATCCGTCGTGGCCAGGAGCGCTACCAGATCACGGTACGCGAGCCCGCCAGCCGCCGCGGCAGCGCAACCGTGGCCGCCGGGCTGTATCTGGAAAGCGAAGAATCCCAGGCGCGACGTGAGCGCGATCGTCAGTTGCGCCGCGCCGAGCGTGCCGGCTTCGAGCCGCCGCCGTCACGGCCGGACAAACGCGCCCGGCGGCTGATCCGGGCGCTGGGTGACATCGACATGGCTTGAGCCCGTGCGGCCCGGCAGCGGCCGCAGGTGGTTCGCTACAGCGCCGATATGAAATAGCGTACGCCAATCTCGGCGTTGCGCAGCAGCCAGGGTGGCAGCAGGGCGATCATGGTGACATTGAGCACCAGATGCGAGGCGGCCAGCGGCAGCACATAGGGCCGGCGGAAATACAACTGGATCCAGATGAAGGCACCGATGCAGGTGGCGCACATCAGGGCGAAATTGGGCGCGTGCAGCAGACCGAACAGGGCCGCGACCAGGGCCGCGGCAACGACCTGGCGGCCGCCGGTCAGGCGCAACGCCTCACGCGCCAGCACCCGGTTCAGCAGCCACTGCTGGAACACCGCCCAGGCGGCATAGCGGGCCAGCTTCTCGGGCGTCGGCCAGCGCAGTGGATAGTCCGGCTGCACCAGCAGCCGGTAAATCACCAGGATGGCGATCACGATCGCGGTGAACACGGCGGCATTGCGCCATGCCGCCAGGTCTCCGGGAGAAAAACGCAGCGCCTTGACATCACGCTGGCCGGTGATGGCGCCGAAGGTCAGGCCGGTGATGAAGACCAGGGCGGCACTGCCCCGGGTCTCGTCGGAGACGCCGCCCAGGATCACCACCAGCAATGGCCCGGCAAGGATCAGGGCCAGCGTCCACGAGGGCGGCACGTCGCCCTGGAAGAAGCTGCGCCGCAGCACGTAGATGATCGGGATCAGGTACAGGATCAGGGTCAGCACCCAGACCGCGTCGGGAATGAACAGGGCGCCGGCCTGGTGGCGCTCGTAGAGCACGCCCCTGCCGGCGCTGTCCTGCTGGACGCGCTGCTCCTCCAGCCACAGGGCACGCTCGGGCATGTAGGTGCTGAGCAGATCGGGGGCCGGGCGCAGGGCCGGCGCCGCGTGCCAGTGGGCAAGGATGAAGTACACCGTCAGTGCCACCGCGATCAGCCACAGCGCCGCCAGCCAGCGGCCGTAGTTGCGCGGCGGCCGTGCCGGTGCCGCGTCAGCGGGCGTGGAGTAGGGCATCGACCTTGGCGGCGCTGATGAAATCGTTGCGCGACAGGCCGCCGACATCATGGCTGCTGAAGCGGATGCGCACATAACCCCAGCCCAGTTCCAGATCGGGGTGGTGATTGTCCTGCTCGGCCTGCCAGGCCAGGGCATTGGTGAACGCCAGCGCCGGCAGGAAGCCGTCAAAGCGCAGGTCGCGACCGATCATCTTGCCGCCATCCAGCAGTTGCCAGTCGGGCACCGCAGCGAGCAGGTCGGAAAGCTGGTCGCCGTCCAGGCGATGATCGGCGCCCTTCAATGGACGGCATTTTTCCTGACGCAGTTGTTCGGCGCTCATGCGGCCCCCGCAGGGTTTGGAAACAACGGCCGATTATAGCCGGCCCAGGGTCCGGCATCGCTGCCTGATCGCCTCAGGCCGGTGCTGGCCGGCGCGGCGACCGCAGCGGCTCGGGCAGCGGCACCAGGTCGATGCAGTCGACCGGACACGGCGGCAGGCACAACTCGCAACCGGTGCAGTCAGCGGCAATCACCGTATGCATGTAGCGAGCGGCGCCGACGATGGCATCGACCGGGCAGGCCTGGATGCACAGCGTGCAGCCGATGCAGCGGGTTTCGTCGATCAGCGCCCGTTGCGCCGGCTTCTCGACCCCGTAGCGGCTGTCCAGGGCCGTGGCCTCGCGGCCGAGCAGGTCGGCCAGGGCCGTGACCGTGGCCGCACCGCCGGGCGGGCACTGGTTGATATCGGCATCACCGCTGGCGATGGCCTCGGCATAGGGCCGGCAGCCGGGATAGCCGCACTGGCCGCACTGGGTCTGCGGCAGCAGGGCATCGATGGCATCGGCGACCGGATCGCCGGCCACCTGGAAACGGCGCGTGGCCCAGGCCAGCAACAGGCCGATCGCCATCGCCAGGCTGGTCAGCACTCCGACCGCAAGCACCAGGCTCATCGATCCATGCCGGCAAAGCCCATGAACGCCAGCGCCATCAGGCCGGCGCTGACCAGGGCGATGGGCACGCCTCGGAAGGCGGCCGGCACCGGGCTGGCATCCAGGCGTTCGCGGGCGGCGGCGAACAGCACCAGCACCAGGCCGAAGCCCAGCGCCGAGCCGGCACCGAACAGCAGGGCGGCGAACAGGCTGCGCTGCGCATAGGTATTGAGCAGGGCGACGCCGAGCACGGCGCAGTTGGTGGTGATCAGCGGCAGGAAGATGCCCAGCGCCTGATACAGCACTGGCGCCAGCTTGCGCAGCAGGGCCTCGGTGAACTGCACGGTGGCGGCGATGATCAGGATGAAGACCAGCACGCGCAGGTATTCCAGGCCCAGCGGCGCCAGCAGCCAGTGCATCGCCAGCCAGCACAGGCCCGAGGTCAGGGTCAGCACCAGGCCGGTGGCCAGCGCCAGGCCGACGGCATGATCCAGGTTGCGCGAGGTGCCCATGAACGGGCACAGGCCCAGGAACTTGGCCAGCACCACGTTGTTGACCAGCACCGTGCCGATCAGCAGCAGGGCGTACTCGGTCATGGCCGCCGGCGGGAGAGCTTATCCATGCTTGGCATGGGCGCGCTGGTGCATGGCGCCACGATGCTGGCGACAGTCCCCGACAGGCACCAGGCAGCGGCACGCGCATGGCTCACGGGTTGACTGGGCCTGCCTTTGCCGGCGCGGGCTGGGAGCCCTGTGCTGCCGCAGGCTGGAACGGGCCCTGGCCGGCCGGCCTGACATTGGCATCGTCTACGGCGGCTACCGATGCCGATGCCGGCGCTGATGCCGGCGCATTGGCGGGCAGCGGTGTCGAGGCCGGGTTGGGCGCCTTGTCGACCGGCGGCGGGCTGAGAATGATGCGGAAACCGGCATAGGCCATCGCCACCGCGACCACGGGGCCGGCCAGGTTGAAGAAGGCGTAGGGCAGGTAGTCGAGCGTGGCCACGCCAAGGGTCGCGGCCATGTAGGCGCCGCAGGTGTTCCACGGCACCAGCGGCGAGGTGATGGTGCCACCGTCCTCCAGCGCCCGCGACAGGTTGACCGGGTCCAGGCCACGGCGCTTGAACTCGGGCTGGTAGAGGCGGCCGGGCAGGACCAGGGCCATGTACTGGTCGGCGGCCACGACATTGGTGCCGAAGGCGGTGGCGATGGTCGCGGCGATCAGCGAGCCGGCCGACTTGGCCTTGGTCAGCACGCTGCGGATCATGCGCTCGAGCAGGCCGGTGCGCTCCATCACCGCGCCAAATCCCAGCGCGCAGATGATCAGCCAGACAGTGGTGAGCATGCTGATCATGCCGCCGCGGCTGAGCAGATCGTCAAGCGCGGCGTTGCCGGTGTCGGACTGATAGCCCTCGAACAGCGCCTTCCAGGCGCCCGACAGCAGCGCCATCGGCCGCGGGATGTCGGGGTTGTCGGCCAGCGCCACGACCAGCTCGGGCTGGAACACGACCGCGAACGCGCCGCCCAGGATCGCGCACAGCAAAATCGCCGGATAGGCCGGGAAGCGCAGCATCGCCAGCGCGAACAGCACCGCCATTGGGATCAGCAGATGCCAGCCCAGGTTGTAGTGGCTGGCGAGCAGGTCGGGCAGGTTGCCGAAGCCGTCGCCGGGTGCCGCACCGCCCTGGCCGCTGCCGATCAGGGTGAACAGCACCAGGGCGATGGCCAGGGCCGGGAAGGTGGTCCAGGTCAGATGGCGGATGTGCGCGAACAGCTCGGCACCGGCGGCGGCCGGGGCGATGATGGTGGTGTCGGAGATCGGCGACATCTTGTCGCCGAAGTAGGCGCCGGAAATGATCGCGCCGGCAGTGATCGGCACCGACATGTCCATGCCCTGGGCGACGCCGATCAGGGCCACGCCCAGGGTGCCGGCCACCGTCCAGGAGCTGCCGATGGCCAGGGCGACGATGGCGCAGACCAGGCAGGTAGCCGGATAGAAGTAGGCCGGATGCATCAGCTCCATGCCGTAGACGATCAGCATCGGCACGGTGCCACTGAGGATCCAGGTGCCGATCAGCGCACCGACCGACAGCAGAATGAAGATCGGCACCACCGCCAGCGCCACGCCATGCACCAGGCTGTCCTGGATGTCCTGCCAGCGCATCCGGTTGCGCAGCCCGACCAGGCCGGCAACGCCGGTGGCCAGCATCAGGCCGATCTGGTTGGCGCCGAAGGAGGCGTCGTCCGCGTACAGGTAAACCGCGCAGATCAGGGCCAGCACCAGGAACAGCAGCGGCGTCAGGGCCTGCAGCAGCGAAGGGGGACGAAGGGCGCGTTCCGGCACGGCACTGATCCATTCAGGGCAGGGGCCGGCAAGTATAGGCTGCCCCTGTCAGTGGTGTTCCGGTGGTGGCGCGGCCAGCCGGTGATCGTCGGCGGGTGGCCTCGGCTTCAGGCCACCGGCATGCCGGGCTGGGCGCCGTCATCGACCGCGAGCAGGAACAGCTCGCTGCCGCCGCTGCCGGCCGACAGGATCATGCCCTCGCTCATGCCAAAGCGCATCTTGCGCGGCGCCAGGTTGGCGATGAACACGACCTTGCGCCCGACCAGCGCCTCGGGGTCGGGATAGGCGGCCTTGATACCGGAGAAGATCTGCCGCTGGCCCAGGTCACCGGCATCCAGAAGAAAACGCAACAGCTTGTCGGCGCCATCGACATGGCTGCACTCCAGCACCGTGCCGACGCGCAGGTCCAGGCGGGAAAAGTCTTCGATGCCGATGGTTTGCGGCACCGATGCCGATGCCGGCTTGGCGTCTTTGTGCACGTTCTGGCCGGCCGCCGCCTTGCCAGTGTCGGCCTTTTCTGTCTTGGCCTTGACCGGCGCCGGTGTAGCGGCAGGGGCGCTGCCCAGGGTTTCGGTGCTGGCCTGGATCATCGCGGTCACCTGTTTGTTGTCGATGCGTTGCAGCAAAGGCTGGAACGGCGCCAGAGGATGGTTCTCAAGCGGCCGGTCGATGTCTTGGATCGACCAATCACTGGCGTTTTCGCCGAACAGCGCCGCCGCCTGCCCGGCCAGCCGCGGCAGCACCGGCGCCAGGCCGATGGCCAGGATGCGGAAGGCGTTGAGGCCGATGGTCAGCGTGCAGGCCAGCTCCGTGCGCCGCTCCGGATCGCGCGCCAGCTTCCAGGGCTGGCGCGCCTGGATGTACTCGTTGGCGCGGTCGGCAGCCAGCATCAGGGCCCGGATCACCTCGCCGTAATTGCCGCTGCCATAGCGTGCGAAGGCCTGGCGTGCCGCTTCCTGGACGGCCGCCAGCACGGCCATACCCTGGCTGTCCTGGGTGGCGGCGTCGTCGTCCAGCCGGCCCAGGTGGTTGTCCAGGTGGCTTTCCAGCAGGCGCGCGCAGCGGCTGGCGATGTTGACGAACTTGCCGACCAGGTCGGCATTCACCCGGGTCACGAAATCTTCCAGGTTCAGGTCCAGGTCGTCGACATTGCCGCTGGAGCGGGCGGCCAGGTAATAGCGCAGGTATTCCGGGTCCAGGCCGGCATCCAGGTAGGTGCGGGCCTGGATGAAGGTGCCGCGCGATTTGGACATCTTGGCGCCGTCCACGGTCAGGTAGCCGTTGACATGCAGGCGTTCGGGCAGGCGCAGGCCGTTGCCGGCCAGCACCGCCGGCCAGAACAGGCCGTGGAAGTTGACGATGTCCTTGCCCAGGAACTGGTGCATGGCGGCATGGCTGCCCGGTTCCAGCAAACGCTCGAAGGCGGCTTCGTCGAAGCCGGGCTTGCGGCCGCTGCGGGCCAGCGCCAGCAGGCTGGCGAAATAGCCGATCGGCGCATCCAGCCAGACATAGAAGTACTTGCCCGGATGACCGGGAATCTGGAAGCCGAAGTAGGGCGCGTCGCGGGAAATGTCCCAGTCGCGCAGGCCGCCTTCGGCATCGATCCACTCGCGCAGCTTGGCCTTGACCCCGGGCACCGCAACGTCGCCTTCCAGCCACCGGCGCAACACATCGGTGAAGTGGCCGACCTTGAAGAAGAAGTGTTCGGAGCTGCGCAGTTCCGGCGTGGCGCCGGACACCACCGAGCGCGGGTTGTTCAGCTGCGTGGGCGAATAGGTGGCGCCGCAGTGCTCGCAGTTGTCGCCGTACTGGTCGGCGCTGCCGCATTCGGGGCAGTCGCCCTTGACATAACGGTCGGGCAGGAACATCGACTTGACCGGGTCGTAGAGCTGCTCGATGGCGCGGCGCTCGATATGTCCACCGGCCTCCAGCGCCAGATACAGGCGCTCGGTCAGCTCGCGGTTTTCCGGCGTGTGCGTGCAGTGGTACCAGTCGAAATCGACATTGAAATCGGCAAAATCCCGTTCCTGGCTGGCCTGGGTGGTGGCGATGAACGCTTCGGGCGTCATCCCGGCCTGCTCGGCGGCGAGCATGATCGGCGTGCCATGGGCATCGTTGGCGCAGACGAAATGCACCGTGGCACCGGCCATGCGCTGGGCCCGGACCCAGATGTCAGCCTGGATGTAGCCGACCAGGTGGCCGATGTGAAGGGGGCCGTTGCCGTAGGGCAGGGCGGCGGTAACCAGTAGTTGTTGTGTCATTGCTCGGGCTCGCTGCAAGCCGGGCATTATCCCATGTTCGGCGCCGGCCCCGACCTTCGGGACTGGCGTTGGCCGGAGAATCGCGGGACGGGCCTGTTGTGGCGCGCAAGCAGGCGGCCATGGATGCAGGTCGGCCCGGGCGGCGACGACGACTCTCACGCGATCGTCGCAAGTATCACCCGGTGCAGGTCAGCAGGCCGGACCGCTGCAGGAATATCTCCGGACTTGGTCATTTTCTGGCGATTTCACCCGCAAAACGCGACCAGGTTCACGGATTGAGCGCTGCGTTGGCGTCCCTTCACGTTTCACTGCGCTGCGGTAACTAAGCTCCCCGGCTTTGTCAGCAATCCGGGGGGATTGAATCCATGAAACCGCAGCTTGTCCTGTCAGCCGTGCTAAGCCTGACCTCCGTCCTGGCGTTCGCCAGCAGTACCGACCAGACCATCACCATCCAGGTGGGCAGCGCCCAGGCCGGCGCCGGTACCGCCGCCGCCGCCATCGCCGCCTCCGTCGCCGGCCCCGCTACGGTCGACGCCTCGGTGATGCGCAGCGCGCCGGTGCTTGATGCCGACAGCCTGGACCTGCGCCAGGCCGGCTCGGTCCAGATGGAAGTTTTCGGCATGCCGCTGCAGGTCGCCCGCGATGAACTGCAGGTGCGCTCGGGCGGCTGGACCTGGGAAGGTTCCGGCGAGGATGGCAGCTGGCTGCTGCTCACCTCCCAGGAGGGCCGGTTGGCCGGCACCATCGACCTGGTTGGCCGCGAATTCGAGATTGCGCCGCAGGCCGACGGCAGCAGCCTGCTGCTGGAACGTGACTTGACGCTGCTGCCGCCGCCCGGTCAGCCCCTGGTGCCGGAGTTGCCGCCGGAATTGCCGCCGGTGACCGGCCACCCGCCGCCGGCCGAGGGTGACCATGCCCTGCGCAGCGGTGTGCACTGGATCGACGTGATGATCGTCTACACCAGCAACGTGCAGGTGGAGGCCGGTGGTCATGCCGGTGTCGCCGCGCGCGCCCACAACGATGTCGCCTGGACCAACCGCGCCTTCATGAACACCGCCATGCCGGTGCGTTTCCGGCTGGTGGCGGTGAAGCGGATGAGCCTGACCGAGGATCCGGACATGGACGACATGCTGCCGGCGACGCGCGGCAACAGCCAGGTCAACAATTGGCGCAACCAGTACGGCGCCGACATGGTCGGCGTGTATGTGTCCCAGGGCCAGTACTGCGGTCTGGGCTATGTCATGCGCAACCCCGGCCCGACATTTGAACGCTCGGCCTACCAGGTCACGCGCTTCAACTGCGGCGCGGCCACCTATGCCCACGAGCACGGCCACAACATGGGCATGGAGCACAATCCGGACAATGCCAGCGCCAGCCCAAGCGAGGCGTCGTATCCCTGGTCATTCGGCCATGGCGTCGCCGCTGGCGGCAACAGTTTCCGCACCATCATGGCCTACGCCGCGGTCTGCAACGGCGATCCCTGCCCGCGCATCCGTTCCTTCTCCGCCACGGGCTATATCTACAACGGTATCCCGATCGGGGTTGCCAACAGCAGCGAGAACAGCCGCACCGGCAGCCTCACCGCGCCGGTGGTGGCCGCGTTCCGACCCAGCGTGATGCTGTTCCAGAACGGCTTTGATTACGGCTTTATTGATTGACGACGCAACGGCTGGCCAAAAGGGCATCGGCCAGCCGCACGTTTGGCCGCCTCAGGCCAGCCAGTACCAGAGCCCGCCGGCCGCCACCAGCAGGGCCAGCGTGCTCCAGCCGATGACATCGATGTAGCGCAGCACCCGCGTTTCGATCACCGGACCCAGCCATTTGCACAGGCCGGCAACCATGAAAAAGCGGGCACCACGGCTGAGCAGGGAGCCGATGATGAACACCGGCAGCGGCAGCAGCGAGGCCCCTGCGGCGACGGTGAACAGCTTGTAGGGAATCGGCGTGAAGCCGGCGATCAGGGTGGCCACGAAGCCGTAGGTGAGGAACCAGAGCACAACGCGGTCGTAGCGTTCCTGCCAGCCCAGTTCGGCAATCAGCGGCAATACCAGGTCGATCAGAAAGTAGCCGATCAGGTAACCGAACAATCCGCCCAGCACCGAGGTGATGGTGGTGATCAGGGCCAGGCGCCAGGCCCGCTCGCGCTGGGCGATCGCCATTGGCGCCAGCATCACGTCCGGCGGAATCGGAAAGAATGAGGACTCGGCGAAGCTGATCACACCCAGCCAGGTTTCAGCCTTGGGGTGCCGGGCAAGCCGGATCACCCAGTCATACATGCGGGAAAAAACGCGCATCGGGAGTCCTGAAGGTGACGACCCGGCGGCGCCGGGGGCGGGCAAGTTTAGCCCGGATGATGACCGGCCGGCGCGACGTGGGTTCGGTTTCAAGCGGGCTGCGGCGCGGCGTTCGGGCCTGCCAGCGGCGGCCTGGCAATCCAGCGGGCGCAACGGTTGGGAAATTTCCCAGCCGCGGCCGCGTGCGATTGCCGACGACCCGTCACCGTGACCGCGTCAGCATCACGGCATGGCCACGGCGGATACCCACACCGACATCGCCGGCGCCGGCAACGCCGATCGGCAGCCTGATGGCGACAGTGCCATCGCCGGCCGGTCAGCCTCAGCCAGCACCGGCATAGCCAGCGCCGGCCTGGGCACCGGCAACCTGCTGGCCTTCGCCGCTGGCGTATGTTCGTTGTGGCTGTGGCCGACGCTGCCCGATCCGTTTTCCCTGGTGGCAGCGGTAATGACCGGCCTGGCGTTGATGGCAGCGTTGTCGACCGCTGGCTGGCTGCCGGCACCTTGGCGCGGCGCCATCCTCCACGGCGTGCTGGGCATGCTGTGGGGGATCGTCCATGTCGGCAGCGCCCTGGAGCAGCGTTTGCCTGCGGCACTGGAAGGTGAGGATCTGGCCGTGGTCGGCCAGGTCCGCGACCTGCCGCGGCTGGACACCGATGCCTTGCGTTTCGTGTTCTGTCCCGAACATGCCAGCCGCCAGGGCGAGCCGATTGCGGTCGCCGGCTGCTGGCGCCTGGGCTGGTACCTGCCGCGGCTGCGCGGCGATCAGGATCAGCCGGCGCCAATCGTGCCCGATGTCCGCCCTGGCCAGCGCTGGCAGTTGACCGTCCGCCTCAAGCGCCCGCACGGCCTGCACAACCCGGGCGGTTTCGACAGCGAGCGCAAGGCCCTGGAAACCGGCATCAGCGCCGTCGGTTACGTCCGCGACGAACCCGACAACCGGCCCTTGACTACCGCTGGCGGCATCGATGCCCTGCGCGGCCGCCTGGCCGACAGTATCGATGCCGCCGCCCGCCAGCCACGCATGGCCTCGCTGCTGCGCGGCCTGGCCGTGGGCGACCGCCGCGATTTCAGCGAACAGGACTGGCGCATGTTGCGCCGCACCGGCGTCGGCCACCTGTTCTCGATTTCTGGCCTGCACGTGGGCATGGTAGCCATCTTCGCCGCGGCCCTGGTGACCGGCCTGACCTGGCTGTTTCCGGCCATGTTGCGCTGCTGGCCGCGCCGATACTGGGCACTGGCGCCGGCACTGCTGGCGGCCTGGGGCTATGCCCTGCTGGCCGGTTTCGAGGTGCCGACACGACGCACCATGGCGATGATCGCCGCCGCCGGCCTGGCGCTGCTGCTGCGCCGCCGGGTCGGGTTGTGGCACGGCTGGGCGCTGGCCCTGGCCCTGATCCTGCTGGCTGATCCGCTGGCAATGACCAGCATCGGCTTCTGGTTGTCCTACCTGGGCGTGGCCTGGCTGCTGATCGCCGCCCAGGGCCGGCATCGGCAAGGCATGGTGCGCACGGCGGTGCAGGCGCAATGGGCGGTGTCGATCGGGCTGCTGCCGATCGGCATCGGCTTCTTCGCCCAGGCAAGCTGGGTATCGCCGCTGGTGAACTTGATCGCCATTCCCTGGATCACCCTGGCCGTGGTGCCATTGTTGCTGTTGTCATTGCCCATGCTGGCGCTGTCGCCGACACTGGGCGCGATGATGGTGGTGCTGGCCGAACGGTTGATGGTGCCGCTGATCGTCGCTCTGGATAAGGTCTCGGATTGGCAGCCGGCTGCCGCCTACCTGCCCGAACCCGGTCTGCTGGCCCTGGTCGGCGCGCTGCTGGCGGCGATCCTGGTGCTGCTGCCGGTGCCGGCGATGTTGCGCTGGCTGGTGCTGCCGCTGTTGGCACCGCTGCTGCTGCCTGGATCAGCGGCGCCGGCGCCGGGCAAATTTGAGCTGGATGTGCTCGATGTCGGCCAGGGCACCGCGGTGCTGGTGCGTACGCATCGCCATGCCCTGTTGTTCGACACCGGCGCCCGCTATCCCAATGGTTTCGACATCGGCCAGGCGGTGGTGGTGCCGGCCTTGCAGGCGCTGGCCGTGCGCCGCCTGGATGCGCTGGTGGTCAGCCATGCCGACAACGATCATGCCGGCGGTGCCGCGGCGGTGATCGCCCATTTTCCGGTGGCGCGGGTGCTGCTGGGCGAACCGGTGCCCGATGTTGTCGGTGGCCCTTGTCACGAGCCGGAAACCTGGCAGTGGGATGGCGTCGAGTTCCAGTTGCTGCATCCGCCGTCGCGCTATCCGGTCGGCGGCAACGAGGTCTCCTGCGTGCTGCGCATCGTTTCCGCCCACGGCAGTGCCCTGCTCACCGGCGATGCCGGCAAGGCGGCTGAGATGCGCATGCTCAATCTGCATCGGCAACGGCTGCCCAGCCAGGTGCTGCTGCTGGGCCATCATGGCAGCCGCCATTCCAGCACCGCGGAGTTTCTGGATGCGGTGCAGCCGGCGCTGGCAATCGCCTCGGCCGGCTATCGCAACCGCTACCGGCATCCGCAGCCTGAAGTGCTGGCGCGACTGGCGGCGCGCGACATCGATTGGCTGCAGACGCCTGATACTGGCGCGCTGCAGATCAGCTTCGGGCCGGACGGGCCGTTGCTCACCGCCCGGCGCCAGAGCCGGCCGCGGCTCTGGCACGCACAGCCCTGAGCTTCGCTCAGGTCAGCGCTTTGCTCAGGTCACCGCGTGCAGGCGGCGGCTGGCGCCGGTGGTCGGCGCCTGGCTGGCCTCGGTGATGAACTGGCGCACCTTGGGATACACCAGCTCACGCCAGCGGCGGCCGCTGAAGATGCCGTAATGGCCGGCTTCCCGGACCAGCAGATGCTGCTTGTGCGCCGGGTCAAGCCCGGAGCACAGAGACTGCGCGGCGCGGGTCTGGCCGAGCCCGGAAATATCGTCCAGCTCGCCTTCGATGGTCAGCAGGCGGGTGCCGGTGATTGCCTCCGGTGCCACACGCTGGCCATCGATATGCCATTCGCCACGCGGCAGCAGATGTTCCTGGAAGACAATGCGGATGCAATCCAGGTAGTACTCGGCGGGCATGTCGAGCACGGCGTTGTACTCGTCGTAGAAACGCCGGTGGGCCTCGGCGTCGCCAAGATCGCCACGCACCAGGTCGTGATAGAAATCCCAGTGCGAACTGGCATGCCGGCCCGGGTTCATGGCGATGAAGCCGGTGTGCTGCAGGAAGCCCGGATAGACCTTGCGACCGTGGCCGGGGTAGTTCTTGGGCACCTCGTGGATGACATTGTTCTGGAACCAGCTCAGCGGCTTGTTCACGGCCAAGTCGTTGACCTTGGTCGGACTCTCGCGCGTGTCCACCGGCCCGCCCATCAAGGTCACGCTGCGCGGCAGCGGCTGGCCGGCGCTGGCCATCAGCGATACCGCCGCCAGCACCGGCACGGTCGGCTGGCAGACGGCGATGACGTGGACATTGTCGGCGCCGATGTGCTCGATGAAATCGCGGATGTAGCCGACATAGTCATCCAGGGTGAAATCACCGGCGCCGGTCGGCACCATGCGCGCGTCGATCCAGTCGGTGATGTAGACCTTGTGATCCTGGAGCAGGGTGCGCACGGTATCGCGCAGCAGCGTGGCGTGATGGCCGGACAGCGGCGCGACCACCAGCACGATCGGCTGCTTCTTCATTGCCTCGATCGCGGCCGGGTCGTCGCTGAAGCGCTTGAAGCGCAGCAACCGGCACAGCGGCCGTTCCATGTGCACCTGCTCGATCACGGCCGCCTTGCCGCCGGTGACATCGATGGTATGCAGGTTGAATTGGGGTTTCTCGTAGCCCTTGCCGACCCGGTGCAGCAGCTCGCAGGTGGCGGCCATGCGCGGGGCGACAGGCAGTTGTGCCAGCAAACTGTTGGGATCGGACCAGATCCGGGCACCGGCCAGCGCCAGGTGGCTGAGCGGACTCATGAAGGCCCGGTTGTACTCGTGCAGTTGGTACAGCATTGCGGCTCCTGTCACATTCGGCATGGCATGTTGCAGCGCGGAATACTACTCCGAATGTGCGCCGCCGATGCCAGGACCTGGCAGGAATCGTGGCGGATGGGCCGGTATCACCGACCGGTATCACCCGCGCGGCGCACAGGACCGGGCGCCGTGGTTCGCGTTCTGCGACCAGGCCTCAGGCCGATTGCGCCCGCTCGGGAAACTGCGACAGGCTCTCCGGTGCCACGCCCATGCGGCGGCAGGAACGGGCGGCAATGCCCTCGCGCAACGCGGCCCGGAACACCGGCGCCAGTGTCCGCAGCCCGGCCGCCGCCAGCCGTGCCTGGCGGCGTTGATGGCCACCCAGCTCCAGCCGTTCCATTGCCCAGCCCGGCAGCAGCGCGGTGCCCGCGCCCAGGAACAGCGAGCGCGACACTCCCGGCACCGGTACCGGCAGGCGGATGCCGGCCAGAATGTTCAGTACGGTGCGCGAGCGCTCGGTGTATTCCAGTTGCGGCAGCACCGAGTCGAAGTAGGCAGCCAGCGCCGCCTGGCTGGCGGGGACATCGCGGGCACCCAGTGCCTCGGCAATGCGGCGCATCTCGTCCAGGTAACGGTCGGCCGCCCAGGCCGGCAGGGCGCGCCCGGAGTAACGCCGGAAGCCGGCCAGGAAGCTGTGCATCTCGGTGGCATGAACCCAGGTCAGCAACTCCGGATCCTGCGCCGAATAGGCGCGGCCATCGGCAGCGACGCCGCGCACCTGCTGATGGATCCGGCGCACGCGTTCGATCGCTGCCTGCGCCGCAGCCCGCGGCGCGTAGGTGGTCAGGCCGATGAAGCCGGTGGTGCGCCGCAGCCGGCCGACCAGATCGTCGCGGAAACGCGAGTGGTCCCAGATGCCGGCCAGCGCCAGCGGGTGCAGGGTCTGCATCATCAGCGCTGACAGGCCGCCGGAGAGCATGCCGGGAAAGTCGGCGTGGATGCGCCAGGTGACGCTGTCGGGGCCGAACAGGCCCGGATCGCCGAGTGGTTGATCGTAATTGGTGGCGCCGGTCGGACTGCGCGGAAAGGCGCGCAGAACCCAGCCGCGCACCGGTGCGCGCAGCGGCCAGGTGACCATGTCGACGAGCTTGCCCATGGCTTGCGATGACAACAGGCCGGCCCGGCAGGTGCAAGTCCGGGCCGCTATCATGGCCGCCGGCGCCGGATCGCCGCTGGCCAGATACCGCCAGCGCGCATCACTCCGGCACAGATTCTTCGCCCGCCGGCCGGTTGTCCGGCCGGCCACCCGGGACAGCACATGAGCAAACAATCGAGCAGCCATCTGATCTGGCTGGATCTGGAAATGACCGGCCTGGACCCGGAGCGCGACACGATCATCGAGATCGCCACCCTGGTCACCAACGCCAACCTGGAAATTCTCGCCGAAGGCCCGGCCCTGGCAATCCAGCATCCCGAGCCGCGGCTGCAGGTGATGGACGAGTGGAACCGCAACCAGCACCAGAAATCCGGCCTGTGGCGGCGCGTGCTGTCATCGACCACCGACCTGCAACAGGCCGAGCGCGAGACGCTGGCCTTCCTGGGCCAGTGGACCGTGGCCAACCGCTCGCCCCTGTGCGGCAACACCATCGGCCACGACCGGCGCTTCCTGGCCCGTTACATGCCGACGCTGGAGCGCTGGCTGCACTACCGCAACCTGGATGTGTCGACGATCAAGGAGCTGGCCCGACGCTGGGCGCCGGAACTGGCTGACGCCACGCGCCGGGAATCGGCGCACACGGCGTTGTCCGACATCCGCGATTCGGTGGCCGAACTGCGCCTGTACCGGCAGAACATGGCGGCCCTGGCGTTGGCCTGATCTACTGATCCGCTAGCTTCGCCAGTCCGACCGATTCGGCCGATCCGGCCGATCCGGCCGATCCGACCGATTCGTTCGCCGGCAGCGCAGCCGGCAACAACAACACCGGGCCTGGATCAGGCCCGGCGTCGTTTCAGCAGTCATCGCCTGGCCAGTGGCTTGGTGACAGCCGACCCGGCACTACGCGATCAGAACCGGTACTCAATGCCGGCACTGAGCAGATCGGCATCCAGGTCATCGGCGTTGAAGCGGTCGTAATTGACGCTCAGGCCCAGGTTGCGGGTGATCTGGTAGCCGGCAAACGCACCCAGGTACCAGTCGCTGCCGTCATCGCTGAAGGCGCCGGCCTGGCCGTCCCAGACAAACAGCCCGCCACGGCCGCCCAGGAAGAAGCCGCTGCCATCGCCGCGGTCGAACAGGGCACGGCCCTTGAGGCCGGCGTAGAAGCCGTCCAGCTCCAGATCGCCGCCGACCTGGCGCTTGTCATACAACTGGGTGTAGCCGGCCTCGACCGCGAAGGCGCGGTTGAACCAGTAGCCGCCACCCAGGGCAAAGCCGGTGTCGTCGCTGGCGGAAACATCCTTCAGATCGGTCTGGCCGACACGGGCGTCAATGAAGAAGCCCTGGTCAGGAGATTGCGCCTGGACGGCCAGGGGCGACAGTGCCAGCAGGGCGGCGCCGGTCAGGGCCAGGGCGGTGGTGGGTGCGGTTGCGGAGAACAATTTCATCGCGGTGACCTCGTCTAGTCATTACTCAAGGACCGTTGCCCGGTTCATCGTCCGCGGCCACAGCAGCAGGGACGATGATCCAGGACAACGGCGCGACGACTGTGCGGCTGCGGCGATGTCTGACCAGTGAATGTGGGCGGAGAAACCGGGCTCCTGTTCAGGCAGGGGAATGTCTCACTGCGCGTGCCTTCAGCCAGCGAAGCCGCCGCCATCCAGGAAGGCCTGCTCCTGCGCCGTGGTGGTCCGGCCGAGCACGGCATTGCGATGCGGGAAGCGGCCAAAGCGGCGGATGATGTTCAGGTGGATGCGCGCGTACTCGGCCACCTGTCCGCCCAGCGGCTGGCACAGCGCCACGCAACGTTCCTGATCGGCCAGATCCTCACTGTGCTCCAGCGGCAGGTAGAAGAACGCGCGCAACACCGGCTCGGTGGCCTGGTCATGACCGCGTTCGATCGCGTCGCGGGCAAAGCGCAGGGCCAGCGGATCGGTGGCGAACATCAGCGCCGTATCGCGGAAGGTGTTGCGCGGAAACTGGTCGAGCAGGATGAGCAGCGCCAGGGCGCTGCCGGGTTCATCCAGCCAGCGGTCCAGTTCACGTCGCGCCGCGGCCATGAACGCCGGCATGAAGCGGCTGGCAAAACGCTGGTCGAACTCCGGGTCCTTGGCAAACCAGGCCGCCGGCCCGGCATCGCGCCAGAAGGTGACAACGGCTTCGGGGTTGTGGTCGGCCGCCGGAGTGCCCGGCTCAGGGGGCATCGAGTGACTTGTCATGGGCGGTGTCAGTCCTGAAGCGCGCTACCGGCTACGGCGCAATGTCTATGATGAGGTAGGGCACGTGAGTGTCGGAAAAAACCTGGCGGTAGGGCGGCCGGATGAAAGGTGGTGCGTGGTCGCCAACAACAATCAACAGCGTATCGCGAAAGCGGCCTGATGCCACCGTCCCAGCGATCCGGGTGAACAAGCTGCGATGTTGGTGGATCAGCAAGCAGACCGGAAACTGCGTCTGCAGATCCGACAGGACTGCGCAATCCCGATGCGCCTGCTCACCCCTTTGCTCGTCGGCGACCAGCGGCAGATGCGCGCTGAGCGTCAGCCAGTAGATGAACTGCCGTTCCCGCTCGTCATCCAGGACCTGGTCGAGCAGGAAATCCCATGCGTCTTGATCGCAGATGCCGTTGAAGGCAATGCCGCAGCGGGATGCGTCCGGCTTCAGCCTTAGAACATCCGGGGCGAAGCGGATGTCATCAAAACCCAGTTGGCGATACCAGAGGTTGCGCGAGAACATGCTGCCGGAAAAGCCATGGATGGCCGTGCCGTGATACCCGTGTTGCCGCAGTTGCAGGGGCAGGCAAGCAGCTGCGATTGCAGTGACATCCGGATGAAGCGTGCCGCTCCTCACACTGCACAGTTCCCGCAATTCAGCCGGCACCGTGCTGCCATGGAAAGGAATGGAACCGCGCGTGACGCTGACCCCGGACAGGGCATCAAGCTGAAGCAGAGATTGCAGTTGCAAGTCCGCCACGTCCGGCGCAACTGGCGCGCCAAGCGATTCCACAATGATCAAGATCACCGTTCGGGGGGGGGTAATTGTTGCAACTGTTTGCTGGCTGCGGTCGCATCCGGATTTCCGAAATCGGGTCCGCCATCAACGCGTGCCTTCCTGGTCTTCCACGCCAGCGCCAGATTGTTGATGGTGGAGCCGGCGTGATTGGTCGCTGTGGAGCGGACGTCGGCATTGTCAGCAGCCAGGGGATTTCCATCCATCAGGACCGGCAGGGCGTTGGTCACCAGCAGGGTGAGGACAAATGACAGTGCCCGAACATTGATCCAGGAACCTCTCATGCCGGCCACAGCGATCTTTCCTGCGGCCAGTGAAAGGACCGCCACTACCGCAGCCATGCCCATGGCAACCACAAAGACATAGGTCCGATCAAGCCGGCCGAGTTCCTGCAGGGCCTGCCACGCGGAAGCGGGGCTGAAGTGGTACGCGGGCGAGAACGAAAAGATCAGGTCGACGGCAAACACCAGTGGCAACGCGATGAACAGCAACGCAGGACTACCCACGATCATGGCCAGCATCCCGGCCGCTGCATAATCGATGTTGATCAGCGCCCGTGACAGGAAAACCGCCTGGCTGGCCGCGAGAAAAGGAAGGTTGCAGACAACAAGGAATGCCAGTGCAGTGGCGATGCCGGCGCCTGCCTCACTGCTGGTTGAGCCCTTGATTGAAAGATGATGATCCGGTTTTGCCTGGTCCACGAAGCAAGGCTGGCAGTGACAGGCAAGAGAGTATACAAGTTTCCCCGCCCCCCGGTTCCCGGGCATTCGCCAGTTTGACACCCTGTCGGGTAGTCGGGCTGCGCAGCGGCAGCGGTAGTACTCTGGATTCGCAAGCATCCGCAAATCCTGCCCGCACTGGTACCTCGGCGTTGGGCCGGATCTTTCCACTGTTCCGCCCGTTGCCGACCCCATGACCCTGCCCACCACCTTCGTCCTGTTCGTCGTTACCGCCGTGTTCGAGATCGTCGGCTGCTTTCTGCCCTGGTTGTGGCTCAAGGGCCGGGCCGGGATATGGGTGCTGGTGCCGGCGGCGTTGGCGCTGGCGGCCTTCGTGTGGTTGCTGAGTCTGCATCCGCAGGCGGCCGGGCGCACCTATGCCGCCTATGGCTGTGTCTACGTCAGCGTGGCGCTGGCCTGGTTGTGGCAGGTGGAGGGCATCCGGCCCGATCGCTGGGATCTGGTCGGCGTCGGCCTGGCGCTGGCCGGCATGGCGGTGATCATGCTGGCGCCCCGGGGTAGTTGAGTCGTTGGCCGGTCGCTGATCGGACCTGCCGTATTGGCCGGCGCCGGTGTTGCGGCCGTTGTCCGGGCAGGGTGACGGCCTGTCCGTTTCTGGACGGCTACGACGGCGAGCAATCACGATAAGCCGTTGATATCCGGTCGTTGACGGGCTTGGCACGGCGCATGCATGAGTGCCCGGCATTCAGCCCGAGGAGAGCGCACCATCATGTGGCAATCACTGGTCAATGCCCGGCGGCGCCTGGGTGCGCGGCCCGGACACAGCCTGCTGGCGATCGGCATCCTGTCGCTGGGCCTGCTGTCGGCGATGTTCCTGTTCGGTTCGCTCAACTCGATGCTGCTGCGGCCGCTGCCGTTTCCCCAGGCCGAGCGCATGGTGGCCGTGGGCTGGAGCGATCCGGGCCGGCTTGACGAGGTCGACAGCCTGTCCAGCCGCGACTGGCTGCAGCTGCGTGAGCGCCTGGCGATGTTCGACCAGATCGCCATCGATGCCGGCCCGGCGACGATCAACATCAGCCATGGCCAGCAGGTGCGGCGCTACTCGGGAGCCTTGATCGATGCCGGTCTGCTGCCGCTGTTCTCGGTGCAGCCGCTGCTGGGGCGTATGTTCTCGGCGGCCGACGACCAGGCCGGAGCGGCGCCATCGCTGCTGATCGGCGAGCACACCTGGCGCAATGATTTTGCCGCTGATCCAGACATCCTCGGCCGGGTGGTGCGCGCCAACGGCGAGCCGGCGACGATCATCGGCGTGCTGCCCGGCAGCTTCACCTATCCGCGCGACCAGCAGGCCTGGATGCCGCGCCGCGTGAGCGCCGATGACGGCCTGGCGGTGGAGGTGACGGCGCGGCTGGCCCCTGGGGTCAGCCTGGCGCAGGCGCGCACGCAATTGCTGGCGCTCACCTCGACGCTGTCGGGCGAGCTGGCCGGCAGCCGCGATGGCGGCATGCTCAATGTGATTCCGTTGCAGCACCGGTTCGTCAACCAGACCACCCGGCAAGCGCTGTGGATGGTGTTCGCCGCCGGGCTGCTGGTGCTGCTGCTGGCCTGCGTCAATGTCGCCAACCTGCAACTGGCGGCGATGCTGCCGCGCCGACGCGAGCTGGCCGTGCGCAGCGCGCTGGGTGCCGGCCGGCGGCACCTGCTCGGTGATCTGCTGGCCGAAGCCCTGGTGATGGCCGCCATCGCCACGGTGCTGGCGGCGGTCGGCAACGATCTTCTGGGCCGGTTCTACTCCGCGCGCATGGTCGAGTCCGGAATGAACATTCCTTTCTTCATCGACTTCGGCTACGACTGGCGCGATGTCCTGTTCGTGCCGGTGCTGGCCCTGGCCAGTTGCCTGCTGGCCGGCCTGATCCCGGCGCTGCGCGCGGCCGGTACCGATGCGCGTGAAGCGATGGCCGACGGCGCCCGCGGCAGCCAGGGCGGCTTCTTCGCCCGGGTCTCGCGCTGGCTGGTGGTTGGCCAGATCGCGCTGACCGTGGTGCTGCTGGTCGGCGCGGCGATGTTCGTGCACGGCAGCATCGGCATGCTGGGTTTTGATACCGGCAGCCGGGTCGACGGCCGCCAGGTGCTGACTGCGCGCGTCGGCCTGTTCGATGCCGGCTACCCCACCGATGCCGATCGCATCGCCTATTTCGAGCAGGTGCGCGAGCGCCTGTCCGCGCAGCCCCAGGTGCTGGCGGCCAGCGTCGGCAACGCCATTCCCGGCTGGAGCAACGGCGGTGTCAAGGACATCGTCGCCCAGGGTGCGCAGAAGCCGGCCGGCGGCCACGACACGGCCTATGTCGCCCAGGTCGATGACGCCTTTGCCCAGGTCTATGGCTTGCGCCTGCTGGAAGGCCGCTTCTTCGATGGCCGCGATCAGCCCGACTCCCTGCCGGTGGCGGTGATCGATGCCCGCGCCGCGCAGCGGCTGTGGCCCGATGGCCGCGCCCTGGGCCAGCGCCTGGTGCTGGATCCGGAAGAAGACCCGCCGCAGGTGCGCACCGTGGTCGGCATCGTCGACAAGCTGCACCTGACGCCGGTCGAGAACCGGGCGCGGCCGACGGTGCTGTTCCCGTTCCGGCAGGTGCCCAGCCGCTTTGCCACGATCGCCATCCGCAGCCATGGCGACGCCGCCGGCCTGTCGCCATTGCTGGCCGCAACGCTGCGCCAGATTGATCCGGATACGCCGGCGTACTGGCTGCAGACCCAGGAGCAGACCGTGCGCCAGGGCCGGGTCGGCTCGGTGATCCTGACCGAGGTTTTTGTTGGCGTCGGCCTGCTGGCCCTGCTGCTGGCAGCGGCCGGCCTGTATGGCGTGCTCGCCTTCTTCGTCGAGCAGCGCACGCGCGAGATCGGCATCCGCCGGGCCATCGGTTCGGATCGGGTCGGTGTCGTGGGCCTGGTATTCCGGCGGCTGAGCGGGCATCTGCTGGCCGGTCTGGGCATCGGCGTTGCCATCGCCTTGCCGTGGTCGGCGCTGCTGGCCAATCCCTCGTTCAATACCCGCGCCTATGATCCGCTGATCTTCGCCAGCACCATCGCCCTGGTGCTGGCCGTGGCCGTGGTCTCGGCGCTGGTGCCGCTGCGCCGGGCCTTGCGCGTGGATCCGGTCACGGCGTTGCGGCATGGCTGAGCGCTAAACCAACGGCAATTGCCGCCAACGCTGGCGCTGGCGCTGGCCTTGCCGGCGGCAGTTGAGTACCCAAATAGCCGCAGATCGCCGCTGGCCAGCCGATCGCCACGCCAGTCAGTCGCCGCCAGGCAATATGCTATGGCGCGATTGCAAGGAGACAGGCATGCGTGGATTGATCGTCGGCCGCTATCTGGCCGTTGGGCTGGCATTGGCCCTGGCCCTGCTCGGCGCCTGGCTGGTGTTCGGGCGCGGCGGCGGCGCGCTGGCAGCGCCCTGGGGCGCGTGGGGGCTGCTGCTGGCCGGTGGCTTTCTGAGCCTGGTCGGCTGTCATGACCTGGTGCAGAAGCGGCGCGCGGTGCTGCGCAATTACCCGATCCTGGGTCATTTCCGCTACCTGTTTGAATCGATCCGGCCGGAGATGCGCCAGTATCTGATCGAGGGCGACACCGAAGAGCTGCCGTTCTCGCGCCAGCAGCGTGCGATTGTCTACCAGCGCGCCAAGGACGAGCTGGACACGCGGCCATTCGGCACCCAGGTCGACACCTATGGCGACCGCTACGAGTGGATCAACCACTCGCTGGCGCCGAGCCTGATCGACGGCCATGACTTCCGGGTGCTGGTCGGCGGCGAGCGGCCGCAGCCCTATGCCGCCAGCATCTTCAACATCTCGGCGATGAGCTTTGGCGCGCTGTCGGCCAATGCCATCCTGGCACTGAATCTGGGCGCTCGCGCGGGCGGCTTCTACCACGACACCGGCGAAGGCTCGATCTCGCGTTGGCACCGCGAACATGGCGGCGATCTGGTCTGGGAGATCGGCTCGGGTTACTTCGGCTGCCGCACTGCCGATGGCCGCTTCGATGCCGAGCGCTTCGCCGTGCAGGCGACCGATCCGCAGGTGAAGATGATCGAGCTCAAGCTCAGCCAGGGCGCCAAGCCGGGGCAGGGCGGCATCCTGCCCGGAGCCAAGGTCACCGCCGAGATCGCGGCGGCGCGCGGGATTCCCGAAGGCATGGACTGCATCTCGCCGGCCAGCCACAGCGCCTTCGACACACCGATCGGCCTGCTGCAGTTCATCGATCGGCTGCGTGATCTGTCTGGCGGCAAGCCAACCGGCTTCAAGCTCGCCATTGGCCATCCCTGGGAATGGTTCGCCATCGCCAAGGCGATGCAGGAAGCCGGATTGCTGCCCGATTTCATCGTCGTCGACGGCGCCGAAGGTGGCACCGGTGCGGCGCCGCTGGAGTTCACCGACCATGTCGGCGTGCCGATGCGCGAGGGCCTGATGCTGGTGCACAACACCCTGGTCGGCCTGGGCCTGCGCGAGCGCATCAACATCGCCGCCGCCGGCAAGCTGGTCACCGCCTTCGACATGGCGCGGACGCTGGCGCTGGGCGCGGACTGGTGCAACTCCGGCCGCGGCTTCATGTTCGCCCTGGGCTGCATCCAGTCGCAAACCTGCCACACCGGCAAATGCCCCACCGGCGTCGCCACCCAGGACCCGCTGCGCCAGCGCGGCCTGGTGGTCACCGACAAGGCCCGGCGCGTGCACCGCTATCACGACAACACCCTGCTGGCGCTGAAGGAACTGTTGCAGGCCGCCGGCGTCAGCCACCCGCACGGGCTCGGACCCGAACACATCATCCGCCGCACCTCGGCATTCCAGGTGCGCTCGATGGCCATCAACTACCCCTGGCTGCAGCCGGGTGAACTGCGCCACGGCCTGCCCGAACACCGCGTCTTCCGGCGCTTCTGGCCCAGCGCCCGGCCGGACAGCTTCAACCCGGCCGAAACCATGGCGTTGCGCCATGGCGGGGCGGCGGTATGAAGCGCTATCTGCTCGCACTTTGCGTTTTGGCTGTCGCGCTCGGCGCCGATGCCGCCGATGATGCAATTGCGGTGCAGTGGCCGCTGCCGTCGTTGTCGCAGTTCCTGATCGACCATGCCGCCGATGATGTGCAGCGCGCCAATGGCCAGGTTGGGCTGGGCATTCCATCGGTGCTGGTGATCAACGGCTATGGCGCGCTGGTGGCGGTCAGTTCACCGGAGCTGCTCAGCGTCCAGGATCTGCGCCGCACGCCCGCCGGGAAGGGCGAGGCGTTGGCAGCGATGCTGTCGCAGGTGGTGGATGGCGAAGCGCTGGCTGGTCAGCTCGATCGCCGCCGGCCCACCATCGTGCTGCTGACAATCGACGCAGAACAATGCGTGGCCTGTGCCGCAGCGCCGCACCAGGTGCAACGGGTCATCGCCCGCGAAGGCCGGCCATGGAACCGTGTCCATGCCACTGCCAGCGCCGAACCGCACGCGGCGGCAGCGGATACGGCGATGCAGTGACAAACTTTGCAGCTCCTACCGGCGGGTTGGGATGAGGGCGCCTTGCCGGCATCTGGAAGGTGATTGAATTAGGCCAACAGCGCGAAGGATTGACGTTGGGCTCAGGGTGAGAGAACCGACCTCATCCTGATTGCTGGGCAAGGCCGGCATCCCGCGCTTCGTTTGCCCTCATCCCCCCTGTCGGGGACCTTCTCCCGGGGGGAGAAGGAAAAGCGCTCAATCCAGCCCGGCAAACAGGTCGGCTTGTCGGCCGTCGCCGGGTGGCCGGAAATGCTCGCATGACAGCGGCGTGCCGCCGGTGAGGCCGTGGCGTCGGCAGGCGCGTTTGAAGCGTTGGCCGAGCAGGCGGGCGTACTCGCCTTCGCCGCGCATGCGGGTGCCGAAACGGCTGTCGTAGTCGCGGCCGCCGCGCATCTGGCGCAGTCGGCTCATGACGTGTTCGGCCTTGAGCGGGAAGTACTCATCCAGCCAGTCGCGGAACAGGCCTTTCACCTCCCAGGGCAGGCGCAGCAGGACATAACCGGCACTGGTGGCACCGGCGGCGGCAGCGGCTTGCAGGATGGTTTCCAGCTCGTCATCGGTGAGGAAGGGCACCACCGGGGCGACATTGACGCCGGTGGGCACGCCGGCCTGGCTCAGTCGCGTGATCGCCTGAAGGCGGCGGGCCGGGGCGCTGGTTCGCGGCTCCATGTGCCGGGCGATCGCCGGATCCAGGGTGGTGATGGAGAAAGTGACCTGGACCAGGTTGCGCGCGGCCATCGATACCAGCAGATCCAGATCGCGTTCAACCAGGAAATTCTTGGTGACGATGGTGACCGGATGGCGCGCTTGAGCCAGCACCTCGAGCACGGCGCGGGTGATGCCACGCTGGCGCTCGATCGGCTGGTAAGCATCGGTATTGGCGCCGAGCATGATCGGCAGCGGCCGATAACCGGGGCGCGACAGTTCCTTGCGCAGCAGCTCGGCGGCGTTGGTCTTGGCAAACAGCCGGGTTTCAAAGTCCAGCCCGGGCGACAGGCCCAGATAGCTGTGGCTGGGCCGGGCGTAGCAGTAAATGCAGCCGTGTTCGCAGCCGCGGTAGGGATTGATGGTCTGATCGGGGCCGGCGTCGGGCGAGTCGTTGCGGCGCAGCAGGCTGCGCGCCTGTTCGTCGGTGACCGTGGTCGGCAGGCGCCGGGAATCGTCGGGCTGGTCGAGCGGATCCGGTGTCCAGCCGTCGTCCTCGAGTTCGACTTTCAGCGTTTCGAAGCGGCCTTCGCGGTTGTCGTTGGCGCCGCGGCCCTTGCGTGGGGCGGGGCGGAAGTCATTGGTGACGGTCTTCAGCGACATGGCGGCGGCCGCGCGACGGCATCGACGGGAGGACGGCCATTATCGGTCCGGGTTGTCGCAGCGGCTGCGAAGGCCGGGAGGGTGTTCATCTGCCTGAACCCGGGTGCCGGGCCGGGCATGTGGCGCCGGCGACCGTTGCGCTGGCGCCGGCGGTCGCTTGCCGGCCGTTGCCCCGGTGCCGGCTGCCGGGGATCTTCGTATCGGTAGGCAGCCGGTTGCAGACGCTGTTCGCGGCCGCCGGTTGCTTCGGTTTCAGTCGCCGGATTCCGGAGCCAGCTTGACCAGCACGGTATCGGCTTCGACGAATTCGCCGGCCTGGGCGCGGACCTCGGCCAGGGTGCCGGCGCGCGGTGCGCGCAGTACCAGTTCCATCTTCATCGCCTCCATCACCAGCAGCTCGTCATCGGCCTGCACGGCCTGGCCGGCCTGGGCCTTGACCGTGACGATGCGGCCGGGCATCGGCGCCAGTACCTGGTCGCTGCCGGTCTCGTCGGCTGCGGTCCAGGCGTAGAACGGGACTTCGCGCAGGGCATGACGGCGGCCGTCGACGAAGACCAGCCAGTGGCTGCCGCTGGCGCGCACGCGCAGGCGTTGCCCCTGGCTGCCGGCATCGCCGTGGCGCCACAGGAAGGTGAGCCAGTCGCCGTCGTGACGGGCGTTGTCGACCTGCCAGCACTGGTCGCCATGTTCGATGCGGTAGCTGCCGTTGCCGCCCCAGGCGCCGAGCTCGATGCGCTCGCCGCGATACTCCAAGCTGATCGCACGCTTGCCATGATGGCCGATACGCCAGGCATCGCCCTGGGCCCAGGGCGAGCAGGGATCGGCGCTGCCCTGCGTCTGCGCAGCCTGCCGGCGTTCACCGGCCAGCAGCTCGGCGATGGTGGCGGCAACCAGGGCGGTGTCGGGCATGGGGCTGTCGGCAGCCACGAACTGCTCCAGGTGCCGATCCAGATAACCGGTATCGATGGTGCCCTGGACGATGGCCGGATGCTGGATCAGCGTCTCCAGGAAGGCGATGTTCGACTTCGGGCCGACGATATCGCTGTCTGCCAGCGCCTGCGCCAGTCGGCGCAGGGCGGCCGGGCGGTCGACATCGTGGACGATCAGCTTGGCAATCATCGGGTCGTAGAAGATGCTGACGGTGTCGCCTTCGACGACGCCGGTATCGACCCGCACATGGCGGCCATCATCGGCCGGCAGGCGCAGGTGGGTGAGCACGCCGGAGCCGGGCAGGAAGTTCTGCTCGGGGTCTTCGGCATACAGGCGCACCTCGATGCTGTGTCCGCGGTGAACGATGTTCTCCTGGGGCAGCGGCAACGGTTCACCGGCGGCAACGCGCAGTTGCCATTCCACCAGATCCAGTCCGGTGACCATTTCCGTTACCGGGTGCTCGACCTGCAGACGCGTGTTCATCTCCATGAAGAAGAACTCGCCATCGGCGGCAACGATGAACTCGACGGTGCCGGCGCCCAGGTAATCCACCGCCTTGGCAGCGGCGACGGCGGCGGCGCCCATCACCTGCCGACGTTCCGGCGTGAGGAAGGGCGAGGGTGTTTCCTCCAGCACCTTCTGGTAGCGGCGCTGGGCCGAGCACTCCCGTTCCCCCAGATGCACGATGTTGCCGTGCTGGTCGCCGAATACCTGGAACTCGATATGGCGTGGGGTTTCCACGTAGCGCTCTAGGATCATGCGCTGGTCGCCGAAGGCCGAGGCGGCTTCGCGCTGGGCGCTGGCCAGGGCGTCGGCAAACCCGCCGGCGCCGCGCACGATGCGCATGCCCTTGCCACCGCCACCGGCGGCGGCCTTGATCATCAGGGGAAAACCGGTGCGCGCCGCTTCGGCCGAAAGCACGTCGGGGCTCTGGTCCTGGCCGTGGTAACCGGGCACCAACGGCACGCCGGCGTGCGTCATCAATTCCTTTGCCGCCGCCTTGGAGGCCATGGCCTGGATGGCTTCCAGATTGGGGCCGACGAAGACGATGCCGGCGTCGGTCAGCGCCTGGGCGAGCTCGGCGTTCTCGGCCAGGAAGCCGTAGCCGGGATGGACGGCTTCGGCGCCGCTGCGCCGTGCCGCTGCATCGATGGCATCGATGCGCAGATAGGATTCGGCGGCCTGGGCGCCGCCGATGTGGATCGCCTGGTCGGCCAGCAGCACATGCTGGGCGCGGACATCGGCATCGGAATACACGGCAACCGTTTCGATGCCGAGCCGGCGACAGGTGCGGATGATCCGGCAGGCGATTTCGCCGCGGTTGGCAATCAGCAGGCGTTTGAACATGGGCGCTCGGTCCGGTCAGGAAACAAGGGGAAATCGGGTCGCGGTACGGCAGGGCAAGGGAATCTTTCCGGGCCGGTTCAAGCCCAGCCGGGCTTGCGCTTGTCGAGAAAGGCGGACAGGCCTTCCTGGCCTTCGGGCGAGACCCGCAGGCGGGCGATCAGGGCGGCATTGTCGGCGTCGATCGTGTGGTCATCGTTGCCGGCATCGGAGCCGGACAGGCGCCGCACCAGCGCCTTGGCCTCGCGCACGGCGACCGGGCCACAGGCCCGCAGGTGCGCGATCTGCTCGTCGATGGCGGCGTCCAGTTCCGCGGCCGGCACGATCCGGTGGACCAGTCCCATGGCCAAGGCCTGGGCGGCATCGAAGCGTTCGCCGGTGAGGAACCAGCGGCTGGCCTGACGGGCGCCGATGGCGTCGATCACGTGCGGGGAAATGGCCGCCGGCACCAGGCCCAGGCGGGTCTCGGTGAGTCCGAACAGGGCCCGGTCGGCGCAGATGGCGATGTCGCAGCAGGCCACCAGACCGACGCCGCCACCGAAGGCATGGCCGTTGACGCGGGCGATGGTCGGCAACGGCATCTGCCGCAGGCTGCGCATCAGGGCGGCCAGACGCAGGGCGTCGTCGCGGTTCCCGGCTTCGCTGGCACCGGCCATGCGCCGCATCCAGTTCAGGTCGGCGCCGGCCGAGAACGAGCTGCCCTGTCCGGTGAGCACAAGGGCGCGCAGGTCGTCGCGGCTGGCCAGTTCTTCCAGAGTGGATGTGAGCTCGGCGATCAGGGCGTCGTCGAAGGCGTTGTGCAGTTCGGGCCGGGCCAGCGCCAGGCGGGCGATGCCCTGGTCGATATCAAGATGGATGTGGCTCACGGTGACTATCCGGTAACTGGGGGTGTTGCCGCTTGATCAGCGGATCGACGGTGTCGGCGGCTGCCGGCAAGGCTCAAGATTCGATTCCGGCCACTGCTGTCCGGCGCCATGGGCTGGCCAGCGGCCGGCGACCCGGCTCACATCCGGAACACGCCGTAGCGGTCCGGTTCGATCGGGGCGTTGAAGCTGGCCGACAGCGCCAGGCCGAGCACGCGCCGGGTGTCGGCCGGATCGATCACGCCGTCGTCCCAGAGCCGGGCGGTGGCGTAGTAGGGGTGACCCTGATGTTCGTATTGTTCGCGGATCGGCGCCTTGAATGCGTCCTCGTCATCGGCGCTCCATTGGCCGCCGCCGCCTTCGATGCCATCGCGCCTGACCGTGGCCAGCACGCCGGCGGCCTGCTCGCCGCCCATCACCGAGATGCGCGCGTTCGGCCACATCCACAAAAAGCGTGGCTGGTAGCCACGGCCGCACATGGCGTAGTTGCCGGCGCCGAAGCTGCCGCCGATCAGCACGGTGAACTTGGGCACGTGCGAGCAGGCGACGGCAGTGACCATCTTGGCGCCGTCCTTGGCGATGCCGGCGTTCTCGTACTTGCGCCCGACCATGAAGCCGGTGATGTTCTGCAGGAACACCAGCGGCACGTTGCGCTGGTTGCAAAGCTGGATGAAGTGCGCGCCTTTGAGTGCGCTTTCGGAAAACAGGATGCCGTTGTTGGCGATGATGCCGACCGGGTAGCCGTGGATGTGGGCGAAGCCGCAGACCAGGGTCTTGCCATAGCGCGGCTTGAACTCGTGCAGTTGGCTGCCATCGACGATGCGGGCGATGATCTCGCGCACGTCGTAGGGCTGGCGGGTGTCCGGCGGCACGATGCCGTAGAGGTCCTGGGCCGGATACAGCGGCTGGCGAGGTTCGCCGATCGCCACCGGAAGCTGCTTGCGCCGGTTCAGGTGGGCGACGACATCGCGGGCGATGCTCAGCGCGTGGGCATCGTTCTCGGCGAAGTGATCGGCAACGCCGGAAGTGGCGGTGTGCACCTCGGCGCCGCCCAGGGCCTCGGCATCGACCACCTCGCCGGTGGCCGCCTTCACCAGCGGCGGCCCGCCCAGGAAGATCGTGCCCTGTTCGCGCACGATGATGGTTTCATCGCTCATTGCCGGCACATAGGCGCCGCCGGCGGTGCATGAACCCATGACCACGGCGATCTGCGGAATATTGCGCGCGCTCAGCCGGGCCTGGTTGTAGAAGATGCGGCCGAAGTGATCGCGGTCGGGAAAGACCTCGTCCTGCAGCGGCAGGAAGGCGCCGCCCGAATCGACCAGATAAACGCAGGGCAGGTGATTTTCCAGCGCGATTTCCTGCGCCCGCAGATGTTTCTTCACCGTCATCGGGAAATAGGTGCCGCCCTTCACCGTGGCGTCGTTGGCCACCACCATGACCTCGATGCCGTTGACCCGGCCGATGCCGGTGACCAGGCCGGCACCGGGCGCGGCGCCGTCATACATGGCGTGCGCGGCCATCGGCGACAGTTCCAGGAACGGCGAGCCCGGATCGAGCAGGGCGCGGACGCGCTCGCGCGGCAGCAGCTTGCCGCGGCCGGTATGGCGGTCCCGGGCCTTGGCACCGCCGCCTTCGGCGACGCGCGCCATCTGCGCTTTCAGGTCCTCGACCTGCTGGCGCAGATGCGCCTGGTTGCTGAGGAATTCGGCACTGCGGGTGTCGATCGAAGAGGTCAGGACAGGCATGGATGGCGGTCAGGTGGGCAAGGCCGGGGGCGTAAGCATAGACCACCGCGGAAGCGCTCCGGCGGCCGTGCGTGGCTGCCGACCCAGGTCACGGCGCGGAGCCACCGGCTTGGCTGCCCGGATGGATTTGCCTGCTGGCGCAGCCGGCACCATGGCTGATTGATGCCGGGCGCCGCCGATCGTGCCTGCCGCGGATGAGTGCCACAGGATGCTGCCGCGAAGGTTGCCGCTTTGGCGCTGCCGAATTGCCGGTGGCCACGCCGGTACGGGTTTCAGGTGTCACTCGCGCCCGTCGTTTGATGGCAGGTGCGCGTGGGCCGAGCCGTCGGGGCCAGGCCCGTCGGGGGCCAGGCAATGAGCGGGGACCCCGACGGAGAAAGGATTTCCGGACCGCTTACCAGCCCATGTGGTGGCCGCCGTTGATGTCCAGGTTGGAGCCGGTGATCCAGGCCGCTTCTTCGCTCACCAGGAAGGCGACGGCGTAGGCGATTTCCTCCGGCTTGCCCAGGCGTCCGGTGGGGATGTCGGCGACGATCTTGGCGCGCACTTCCTCGGGCACGGCCATCACCATGTCGGTGGCGACATAGCCGGGCGAGACCGTGTTGACGGTGACGCCGAGCTTGGCGTTCTCGCGCGCCAGCGAGATGGTGAAGCCATGCATGCCGGCCTTGGCCGCGGCGTAGTTGGCCTGGCCATACTGGCCCTTGAGCCCGTTGATCGAGCTGATCTGCACGATCCGGCCCCACTTGCGCTCACGCATGCCCTCGATCACCGGCCGGGTGACGTTGTAGCAGGAGTTGAGGTTGGTGTTGATCACGTCATGCCATTGATCCGGCTTCATGCGGTGGAACGTCGTGTCACGGGTGATGCCGGCATTGTTGACCAGGATATCGACCGGGCCGACCTGCTCCTGGATCCTGGCAATCATGGCGGCCGCGGCCTCGGCCTCGCCGACGTCACCCTGGACCATGACCACGTCAAGGCCCTTGGCCTGCATCTTCTCGCGCCAGGCCTGCGCCCGGCCCTCGTCGCGATAGTTGGTCACCACGGTATGGCCGCTGCGCAACAGGCGCTCGCAGATGGACGTGCCGATGCCGCCGGTGCCGCCGGTAACCAGTGCCACTCGCTTAGTCATTGTCATCTCCCTTGAGGTTGGTTTTGCTGCGAACCGCGCTAGTCTAGCCTTTGTCCACGGCCGCCCATGTTGCGCTGCAAAGGCTGCGCGCCGTTGGTATCTGGCGCAGGCAAAAGGCCGGCAGCGCGGCGGCCAGCAGACGCTCCGGCGTGGTCGCGGTCGCGGGCAGATGCGAGCCTGGGATGCCGAGCAGCCGCAGCGCCTGGCGCAGTGCCGGCAGCGGCGCGGCCGCGTCCACCGGTAACGCGCGGCTTTGCTTGGACAGCTTGGCGCCGTGCTCGTCCAGCAGCAGCGGCAGGTGGGCGTAGGCCGGCGTGGCCAGGCCCAGCACCTGCTGCAGCAGGATCTGGCGCGGCGTGGAATCGAGCAGGTCGGCACCGCGTACCACTTCGGTGATGCCCTGGGCGGCATCGTCGACGACCACCGCAAGCTGGTAGGCCCACAGGCCGTCGCGACGTTTGAGTACGAAATCCCCGACATCGCGGCGCAGATGTTGCTGGAACGGCCCCTGGAGGGCGTCGACGAAGCCGATCTCGCGCTCAGGAGCGAGCAGCCGCCAGGCGGGCCGTGATTCCGGCCCGGCTTCCCCGGTGCCCGGCGTCGGGTTTCGTGCCGGCAGTTGGCAGCGACCGCGATGCCGGCCGCGGGCGGCTATCCGGGCGCGCGAGCAGTGGCAGGCAAAGGCCTGGCCGGCATCGATCAAGGTCTGCAGCGCCTGCTGGTAGCTCTCGTCGCGTTGACTCTGGTACATCACCGGCTCATCGGAGGTCATGCCAAAGGCGGCCAGCGTGTTCAGGATCTGCCGGCTGGCACCGGAAACTTCCCGTGTCCGGTCCACGTCTTCGATACGCACCAGCCAGGTGCCCCCATGCTGGCGCGCGCGCAGCCAGCTCGCCACCGCCACCAGCAATGAGCCCAGGTGCAAGGCGCCGGTGGGCGAGGGCGCAAACCGGCCGCGGTAGCCGTTGCCGTTGCCTGCTGCGGGCCGGGGCCGGGTCACGGTTGATTGCGTGCCTGTCTTGAAGCCATGGTTCATCTGCCCCACATATACTCGCGCCACGTCCGCCGGCCTTTATCAGAGAACCCAACCATGAAACGCGTCCTGCTGTTTGTCGCCACCAACATCGCCGTCCTGTTCGTCCTGACCATCGTCTGCCAGTTGCTGGGCGTGGATGTCTATCTTGCCAGCACCGGCCAGGACTTCACCGGCTTGTTGATCTTCGCCGCACTGCTGGGTTTTGGTGGCTCCTTCATCTCGCTGTGGATGTCCAAGTGGGTGGCCAAGCGCGCCACCGGGGCGCAGGTGATCGACCCGCAGCGGCCGGGCGGTGAAGTCGAGACCTGGCTGGTCAATACCGTCCGCCGCCAGGCCGAACAGGCCGGCATCGGCATGCCCGAAGTGGCGATCTACAACGCACCGGAAATGAACGCCTTTGCCACCGGCGCCAGCCGCAACAAGTCGCTGGTGGCGGTCAGCACCGGCCTGCTGCAGCAGATGAGCCGCGACGAAGTCGAGGCGGTACTTGGTCATGAAGTTGCGCATGTGGCCAATGGCGACATGGTGACCATGGCCCTGCTGCAGGGCGTGCTCAATACCTTCGTCATCGTGCTGTCGCGGGTGATCGGCCGGATCATCGACCAGGTGGTGTTCAAGAACGAGCGCGGCCCCGGCATCGGCTACTGGATCACGGTGATGGTGCTGCAGGTGGTGCTGGGCATCCTGGCTTCGACCATCGCCATGTGGTTCTCGCGCCAGCGCGAATTCCGCGCCGACCATGGCGGCGCCACCCTGGCCGGGCGCGACAAGATGATCAACGCGCTGCGTCGGCTGTCGGGCAACCAGGGTGTCTCGACCCTGCCCGAGGAAGTGGAAGCCTTCGGCATCAGCGGCCGCATGGCGCAGGGCGCGCGCCGCCTGCTGATGAGCCACCCGCCGATCAGCGAGCGTATCGCCGCGCTTGAAGCCGGTCGCTGAGCGGCCGCTGCTGCAATCGTTGTTGCCGCTGGCAATCGTTGGCGGCAAAGGCTCGGCGATGATCCGGAGACGATCCGGCACAGCTCACGCCAGCGCCCGTCGCCCATAGCCCATCGCGTGCCCGGAACCTTCCGGGCACTTTTTTCCGATCTCTGCCGGGCTTCCGGGCTATGCTCTGCCGATGACCGCAACGCTCCTGATCGACCCTGTGGAAAAGGCCGGCTGGCTGCTGCGTGAAGGATCGGCGGCGTCCTGGCGGCCCGGCCAGGCCCTGCCGCCGCAGACCACCGTGGTGGCGATCGCACCGGCCGAGGCGGCCACCCTGCATACCGTGTCCATTCCCGCGCGTCGCCGCGCGGAATTGCGCCAGGCCCTGCCTTATGCACTGGAGGAACACCTGGCCGAGCCGGTTGAGCGCCTGCACTTCGCGCTCGGCCAACGTGATGGCGACCGGGTGGAAGCGGCCGTGGTCTCGCGCGCTGCCCTCAATGGCTGGCTGCAATCCCTGGCCGACATCGGCCTGGTGCCCAGCCGGCTGTATGTCGACGCCCAGCTTCTGCCCCGGCGTGCTGGTCGCGCCCATCTGGCGCGGGTCGGCGGCCGGCTGCTGGTCGCCACCGGCCAGGGCGCCTGGGCCTTGCCCGAAGCGGGCTGGAACCTGTGGCGTGAGCGCCTGGCCGACCAGGAATTGCTGGCCCTGGATGGCCAAGGCCGCTTCGGCGCACTTGAAGATCTGCCGCCGGCCCTGACCGGGACCGAGCTGTTGCGCTGGGCGCATAGCCGCCTGGCCGATCCGGGTGCCATCAACCTGCTCCAGGATGAGTTCGCGCCGGCACGCGACCAGGCCGACCGGCTACGGCTCGGGCGCTGGGCGGCGCTGCTGGCCGGGCTGGCCCTGGTGCTGGCCCTGGTCGATGCCGCGGTCGGAGTCCGGGTCGAACAAAACCGTCGCGATGCCCTGCGCACGCAAATGGCCCAGGTCTTCCGCCAGGTGTTGCCCGACGCACGGATGACCGCCGATCCGGCCGCGCAATTGCTGGCCGAGTTCGGCAGCGGCGCACAGGCGACCAGCGGTGAATTTTTCGATCTGCTCGGTCGCGCCGCGCCGGCACTGACCCAGAACTCGCGTTACCGGCTGATGGCCGTGGATTTCCGGCTGGGATTGCTGGAGATCGATGTTTCCGGCAGCGATGTCGCCAGCCTGGATGCCCTGCGCGAACTGCTCGCCGCCCACGGCCTGGATGTGGAATTGACTGGTGTCGATCCCGGCGATGACGGTGTCCGTGGCCGCATGCGTCTGCGTGGCGGGCGGACATGAGGAACAGCTTGCAAGCCTGGTGGCAGGCCCGGCAGCCGCGCGAACGCCGGGTGCTGGCGGCCGGCGCGGTGCTGTGCCTGCTGCTGCTGGCCTGGGTGTTCGTGCACAAGCCGATGGTCGATGCCCGTGCCGCCCTGGTCCAGGGCAATGCCCGGCTCGCGGCCGACCTGGGCCAGATGCGGCAGATCGCTGCCCGGCATCAGGGCCAGGCCGGCCAGCGCAGCGTCAGCAACCGCTCGCGGGCCGGGCAATCGCTGCTCGCCGTCGTCGATGGCGGTTTGCGCGAACTGGGCCTGGGTCCGTCGCTGCGCCGCATCGAGCCGGCCGGCGAGGGCAGGGTACGCGTGCGCCTGGATGCGGTGCCGTTCGACACCCTGGTGGCCTGGCTGGAAACACTGGCCGCCGAGCAGGGCGTGCGCCTGGCGGAAATGGCGGCCAGCCGCGCCGAATACGCCGGCCAGGTCGATATCCAGATGCTGATCGAGGAGCCCTGAGATGCTGAAGACACTGCGGCGGCTGTTGCTGCTCTTGCTGGTCCTGATCGTGCTGGCGGTGTTGGCGGTGATCCTGACGCCGATGTCGTTCATCTACCGCATGGCCGAACCGCACCTGGACCCGTCGCTGCGCCTGCACGATGTCTCCGGAACCCTGCTTGACGGCCAGGCGCGCCAGTTGACCGTGAATGGTTTTCCGCTCGGGCACCTGGACTGGCGCCTGCATGGCAGCCAGTTGTTGCGCGGCGCCATCAGTGCCAGCTGGAAGATCGAGGAAAGCGCCTGGTCGGCGCAGGCGCGAACCACGCTCGACCACGATCGCCTGCTGCGGGTCGATGACATGACCATGCAATTGCCGGCCCTGCTGCTCAAGCCGGTGCTCGATATCGATGGCCTGGATTTTCTCGGCACCATCCACGTGGAGCTCGATCACCTGCGCCTGCGCGGCCGCATCATCGAGGAAACCCGTGGCCGTGCGCGCTGGGTCGATGCCGGCTCGGCCGGCGCGGCGCAGGCACGCTTCGGTCCGATCCATGCGCAGTTCGCCAGCACCCGGCCGGGCGGGGTGATCGGCGAGGTCCAGGATGTCGCCGGTGCGTTGATCGTCGATGGCCAGTTCGAGCTGGACGGCCTGCGCTACCACGCCGAAGTCATCCTGCACGCGCGCGATCCGGCCGACCCGGTGGCGCGCATGCTCCATTACGTCGGTCAGGCTTTGCCCGATGGCGGATCCCTGCTGATCGTTTCCGGCCAGTTGCAGAACCAGGCCAGCGCCGCACCTGTGCCATGACGGCGCTGCCACGCGGCTGTGCCGGTGCTGACCAGGCCGTGCTCGAGCGTGCCCTGAGCGTCGCCCAGGCTGCCGCCCGCGAGGCGGCAGCGGCGATCGTGCCGCTGTTTCGCAGCCAGGGCCTGGAAGTGGAGCACAAGGATGACGACTCGCCGGTCACCATCGCCGATCGCAATGCCGAAGCGATCATCCGCCGGCACATCGGACAGGCCTTTCCCGGGCACCGGATCTGGGGCGAGGAGTACGGCGGCGAGCCATCCGCCGAAGGCTGGCAATGGCTGGTCGATCCGCTCGATGGCACCAAGAGTTTCGTTCGCGGCAACCCGGTGTTTTCCACCCAGATCGCCCTGTGGCATGACGGCCAGCCGGTACTGGGTCTGTCGCATGTGCCGGTCGGTGGCGAGTGCGCCTGGGCCGTGCGTGGTCGGGGTGCCTTCATTGACGGCCAGCCGGTGCGCGTTGGCGCTGGCACGAAGCTGGCGCAGGCGGCCGTGTCGATCGGCAATGTCGCCAGCCTGGCGGCTGACGCCCGCGCCTGGGCCGGATTGTCCGGCATCGCCCGCGGCGCCTGGCGCCTGCGCGGTTATGGCGATTACCTTCATTACCATCTGCTCGCCCGCGGCGGCATCGATGCCGTGGTCGAGTCGGATGTCGGCATTCTCGATATTGCCGCCCTGTGCCTGCTGGTGACCGAGGCCGGCGGCGTGTTCACCGACCTGGCCTGCGGTCCGGTCGGTTTCCACACCCACTCGGTGCTGGCGGCGGCGACGCCGCGACTGCATGCCGACCTGGCCCGGCGCCTGGGCGGCGCTGGCGACCCCTGAACGCGGGAGATTTTCGAATGACACAAGCGATGACATCGGTACGGGCCCGGAAGCTTGCCTGGACGACGGTGCCTGGATCGACCGGTTTGGTGCGACTGGCCGCCGGCCTGTTCGTGATGGCGACCATCGCGCTGGCACCGGTGCCGGTCTTTGCCGGCGACAGTGAGCCGACCGCCGTGGCCGGGCAGGGCGAGGCACTGGCGCAGACGCCGCAAGTGGCGGCGTCCGGCCCGATCGCCATCGCCGTGCATGGTGGCGCCGGCGGTGTCGCCCGTGAGGCCTTGAGCGAGGAGCGCCGCGTCGCGGTCAATGCCGCGCTGCGCCAGGCGCTGGCGGTCGGCCATGCCGTACTCGCCGACGGTGGCAGCAGTGTCGATGCCGTGGCCGCGACCGTGGTGGTGCTGGAGGAATCGCCCTATTTCAATGCCGGCAAGGGCGCGGTGTTCAATGCCGACGGCGACAACGAGCTGGATGCGGCGATCATGGACGGTGCCACGCGCAATGCCGGCGCCGTCGCCGCCCTGCGCCGGGTGCGCAATCCGGTGTTGCTGGCGCGGGCGGTGATGGACGAATCCCCGCATGTGTTCATGATCGGCTCGGGTGCGGAACGCTTTGCCCGCGAACAGGGCCTGGAATTGGTCAACCCGCGCTGGTTCCGCACCGACGATTCATGGAGTCGGTTCCAGCAGGCGCGTCGCCAGCAGGCCGCGATTGCCCAGCCGCTGCCGGATGAGGCCTACTACGGCACGGTCGGCGCGGTGGCGCTGGACCGCAACGGCCATGTCGCCGCTGCCACGTCCACCGGCGGCATGACCATGAAGCGTTATGGCCGGGTCGGCGATGTGCCGGTGATCGGCGCCGGCACCTGGGCTGACGCCGATTGCGCGGTCTCGGCCACCGGCTGGGGCGAGTTCTTCATCCGCACCGCCGCCGCGCACGAGATCTGCAGCCGGGTCCGCTTGGCCGGCCAGAGCCTGTCCGAAGCCGCCGATGGCGTGGTCATGGACGAGATTCCAGCCCTGGGCGGCAGCGGTGGCGTGATCGCCATCGACAGCCAGGGCAACCTGGTGATGCCCTACAGCAGCATCAGCATGTTCCGCGGCAGCATCGATGCCGGCGGCACGGTGCGTACCGCGATCTGGGCCGAAGACGAATCCTGAGCGCGCTGATGGTCGCGCCTGCTGCGGCCGGCCGGTGGCCGCGCTGACGGTGCCCGGCACTTTCAATCCCGGGCCGCCGGCGCCATCGCCACGGCTTCGGCGGTCATGAACTCCCGAAAATTCACCGGCTCCGGTCGCCACCGGCGCCGTGTTTGCCCAACGACAGGCGTTACCGACAACCATGCAATTCCAGCTTCTGGCCACCGACGGCGCCGCACGACGCGGCCAACTTGACCTGCCGCACGGCCGGGTCGAAACGCCGGCCTTTATGCCGGTTGGCACCTACGGCACGGTCAAGGCGGTGCTGCCGGCACAGGTGCGCGACACCGGTGCCCAGATCGTGCTGGGCAATACCTTTCACCTGTTTCTTCGCCCGGGCCTGGAGATCATCGGTGACCACGGCGGCCTGCATGGCTTCATGCGTTGGGATGGTCCGATCCTGACCGATTCGGGCGGCTTCCAGGTGTTCAGCCTGGCGCAGCGGCGCAAGATCAGCGAGGACGGCGTGCGTTTTGCCTCACCGGTGGATGGCTCGCAGGTGTTCCTGTCGCCGGAGGAGTCGATGCGCATCCAGCGCGTGCTGAACTCCGACATCGTGATGATCTTCGATGAGTGCACGCCGTACCCGGCCAGCGAGCCGCAGGCGCGGGAATCGATGCAACTGTCGCTGCGCTGGGCCGAGCGCAGCAAGCGCGCCCATGAGGGCAATGCCAATGCCTTGTTCGGCATCGTCCAGGGCGGCATGTATCCGGCCCTGCGCGAGGCGTCGGCGGCGGCGTTGTGCGATCTGGGTTTCGACGGCTACGCCATCGGCGGGCTGTCGGTGGGCGAGCCGGCGGCCGAGCGCGACCAGGTGCTGGCCGCGACCGTGCCCTGCCTGCCGGCCGACCGGCCGCGTTACCTGATGGGCGTGGGCCGGCCCGAGGACATCGTCGCCGCCGTCTGCCAGGGCGTGGACATGTTCGACTGCGTGCTGCCCACGCGCAATGCCCGCAATGGCCATTACTTCACCCGCTGGGGCGATATCCGCATCCGCAATGCCGGCAATGCCCGCGACCTGCGTGCGATCGAGCCCGGCTGCGACTGCCCGGCCTGTAGCGGCGGCTTCAGCCGCGCCTACCTGCGACACCTGGATCGCTGCAATGAAATCCTCGGCTCGGTGCTGGCGACCCTGCACAATCTGCGCTACTACCAGCGCCTGATGGCCGGGCTGCGGGCGGCGATCCAAGCCGGGCAACTGGCACGGTTCGTGGCCGACTTCCAGGCCGATCGCAGCCATGGAACGCAACTGCCGACGCCGCAAGCTGATTGAGCGACTACCCGCGCACCGCGCCACGGCGGCTGTCGCAGTCGTGGCATAATGCGCTGCTTTGCGGCCCCGCCGCGCCCTCCGGAACGAGACCTGTCCCATGGATTTCCTGATCAACAGCGCCTACGCCCAAGCGCCGGCCGCCGCTCCCAGCCCGATGCAGCCGTTGCTGATGATGATCATCTTCGTCGCCGTGTTCTACTTCCTGCTGATCCGGCCGCAGATGAAGCGGGCCAAGGAGCACCGGAACATGGTTTCGCAACTGGCCAAGGGTGACGAGGTCATCACCACCGGTGGCCTGGCCGGCCGCATCGAGCATCTTGGCGACAGCTTCATCAGCCTGGAGATTGCACCGGAGGTCAAGGTCAAGGTGCAAAAAAGCCAGGTCGCCAACGTGCTGCCCAAGGGCACCTTGAAAGACGCCTGATTCGTCCGCATCCCGGACCTTCCCACGCTGACGCCACGGGGCGTTGAGAACCGATGATCGACTATCCGAAATGGAAGTACGCCCTGGTCGTGGCCGTACTCCTGCTGATCGGGCTGTATGCCCTGCCCAACCTGTTCCCGCAGGACGCCGCCATCCAGATTTCCGCCAACCGCGGCCATGACGTCGATGAGGCGTTCAGCGAGCGGGTCCAAGGCATCCTGGAGCGCAACAACCATGTCTTCACAGGCGTCGAGCTGGGCGAAAGCCTGCTCCTGGTGCGTTTCAGTACACCTGAAATCCAGCTGCCGGCGGCCGACACCCTGCGCGCCGAGCTGGGCGAGGACTATGTCGTTGCCCTGAACCTGGCGCCGACCGTGCCCAACTGGCTGTCGCGCCTGGGCGGCAAGCCGATGGTGCTGGGCCTGGACCTGCAGGGCGGCGTGCACTTCACCATGGAGGTGGACCAGCGCGCCAGCATCGAGCAGCAGGAAACCCGCCTGACCGAGGACATTCGCGTGTTGTTGCGGGAAAACCGCATCCGCTACCAGAACGTCGCCCGCAGCAGCAACGGCATCGTGATCAGCCTGCGCAGTGAGGAAGACCGCCGCCGTGCCCTGGATCTGATCAGCGCCGACCTGCAGGACGAGCTGACCCTGCGCCTGGGTGCCGGCAGCGGTGACAGTTGGCTGATCAACGGCCAGATCGGCGATGCCAAGTTGCGCGAGATCGCGCTGTCGGCGATCGAGAAGAACGTCGAAACCCTGCGCAACCGCGTCAACGAGCTGGGCGTGGCCGAACCGATCATCCAGCGCCAGGGCGAAGCGCGCATCGTGGTGCAACTGCCCGGCGTCCAGGACACCGCCGCCGCCAAGCGCGTCATCGGCGCCCAGGCCACCCTGGAATACCGTGCCGTCGACGACTCCATCGATCCGTTCGAGGCCCAGCAGACCGGCCGCGTGCCGCCCGAATCGCGCCTGTACTTCATGCGCGATGGCCGCCCGGTGGTGCTGAGCAAGCGCCTGATCGTGTCCGGCGACCAACTGGTCACCGCCGCCAGCGGCTTCGACTCGCGCGATGGCTCGGCGATGGTCAATGTCACGCTCAACAATCCGGGTGCGCGCCGGATGCAGGACTTCACCAACAACAACGTCGGCAAGGGCATGGGCATCGTCTTTGTCGAGCGCATCCCCGATGTCCGCATCGGACCGGACGGCGAAGAAGTGCGTACCTCGCGCATCCGCGAGGAAGTGATTTCGGTGGCCAACATCCGCGAGCCGTTCGGCAAGCGCTTCCAGACCAGCGGCCTGGAAAGCAGCCAGGAAGCCAGCCAGCTTGCCCTGCTGCTGCGCGCCGGCTCCCTGGCGGCACCGATGGACATCGTCGAGGAACGGGTCATCGGTCCGTCTCTTGGCCAGGACAACATCGACGCCGGCATCAAGGCGGTGATCGTCGGCTTCATCGCCATCATCCTGTTCATGGCGGTGTATTACCGGCTGTTCGGGCTGATCGCCAATCTCGCCCTGATGGCCAACGTGGTGCTGATCATCGGCCTGCTGTCGATCATCGGCGTCACCCTGACCATGCCCGGCATTGCCGGCATCGTGTTGACCATCGGCATGGCGATCGACGCCAACGTGCTGATCTGCGAACGCATCCGCGAAGAACTGCGCAGCGGCAGCAGTGCCGTCAACGCCATCGTCGCCGGCTACGACAAGGCCTGGGCGACGATTCTCGACGCCAACCTGACCTCGCTGATCTGCGGCATCGGCCTGCTGGCCTTTGGTTCCGGACCGATCCGCGGCTTCGCCATCGTGCTCTGCGTCGGCATCCTGACCTCGATGTTCACTGCCGTGACCCAGTCCTATGCCGTGACCTCGCTGATCTATGGCGGCAAGAAGGCACGCAAGCTGCAGACCCTGCCCATCTGAACCACGCCAGTCGCGGAGACTGAATTCAATGTTCGAGCTTTTCAATCCAAACTGGCGCGTGCCGTTCATGAAACTGAGCCGGGTGACCCTGGTTCTGTCGGCCATCGCCCTGGTGATCTCGATCGCCTTGCTGGTGCGCCCCGGGCTCAATTTCGCCCTGGACTTCACCGGTGGCTCGGTGGTGGAACTGCATTTTGATCAACCGGCCGATCCGGGCGCCATTCGCGCCGTACTGCAGCAGGCCGGCTACGAGGGCGCCCAGGTGCAATCGTTCGGCACCGCGCGTGATGTCCTGATCCGGATTCGCCCCGAACAGGAGCAGGATCAGGCTGGTGACGCGGACCCGACCGTCGCCACCGGCGGCCTGCGCCAGAGCGCGGGCGAACTGATCCAGACCGCGCTGGCCAATGCCGGCATGGAGTCGGAGTTGCGGCGCAACGAGTATGTCGGCCCGCAAATCGGCCAGGAGCTGGCCGAGGATGGCGTCGTTGCCGCGATCTTCGTCATCGCCGGCATGATGATCTATGTCGCGGTGCGCTTTGAGTGGCGCTTCGGGCTGGCCTCGGTGGCCGGCGAAATCCATGACGTACTGCTGACCCTGGGTTTCCTCGCCCTGATCGGCAGCGAGTTCGACCTGCCGGCGATGGCAGCGGTGCTGGCGGTGGCCGGCTACTCGATCAACGACAAGATCGTCATCTTCGACCGGATCCGGGAAATGTTCCGGACCACGCGCAAGCTGACACCCGAAGAGACCATCGACGTCGCCTGCAGCACCACGCTGTCGCGTACCGTCATTACCGGAGTCACCACGCTGCTGGCCGTTGGCGCCCTGTACCTGTTCGGTGGTGTTGCCCTGAAGAGCTTCTCGGTGACGCTGATCTTCGGCATCATCGTCGGCATGTATTCCTCGGTGTTCTTCGCCGCGCCCGTGCTCGGCCGGATCGGTGTCACCAAGCAGGACCTGATGCCGAAGATGCGCGACGAGACCGAGCTCGCACGCCGACCCTGATTCGGCAGCCAGTTGCACGTCGACACGGCCGGGATCTTTCCCGGCCGTGTCGTTTCTGCGTTCGGTGAGATCTTCAAGCGATGCCGACGCCAGGGATATGGCGGCCGGCTGCCGATCCGCCATCTCATCGTGATGACGCCGTTGGTACGCAGATTGCGCCGGACCTTGCCGATCAAAAATAGGCGCGGACGCCGAAACCCAGCGAACGGCCCGGCAGGGGTGCCTGGTCCTTGAGGAAGGAGGTGTGGACGCGGGCCTGGCGATCACCCAGGTTGCGACCCTGCACGAACAGCTCGACCTCACCGCTGCCGACATCGAAGGAATGGACCAGGTCGGCGTCCAGCAGCGTGTAGCCGGGTGTCGGCGATTCCTGCCCGGCGACGCGGTTCTGCGCCCGATGGTGCATGGCCGCCAGGCTGCCGCGCCAGACGCCGCGTGACCAGTCGATGCCGGCGCCGTAGCGGCCGGGCATGATCCTGGGCAGGTGGCCGCCGCCGTCACGCAGTTCGCCGCGGACGCTGTCGCCTTGCAGGCGCATCTGCCAGCGGCCGCTGGCATGGTCGGCCAGGGTGAGCTTGAGCTCGGCCTCGGCGCCGCGGAAGCGGGCATCCTGCTGCCGCCATTGGCGTTCCGGCAGGCCGTGGTGCTCGCCGCCGGTATCGGCCAAGTAGATGAAATCGTCGAAGCGGTTGTCGAAAACGGCGGCGCGCAGCTCCACGTGAGGGCCGTGGTAATGCACGGCCAGCTCGACCTGATGGGCGGTTTCCGGTTCCAGCCCGGCATGCCCGGTCTCGTATCCGCCAGTGGCCAGATGCATGCCGTCCGAATACAGTTCCTCGGCGCTGGGGGCACGCTGGGCGCGATCCAGGCCCAGGCGCAGGTGCCAGCGCTCATCGAGTTGCCATTGGCTGGCCATCGAGGCACTGGCCGCATTGAAGCGGCGCCGGGGCTGGTCGCCTTCCGGGTCGATGCCGCTGCGGTCATGGCGCAGGCCCAGCTCCAGTTCCAGCGCGCGCCACTGGCGCCGTTCGATCAGGAACAGGCCCAGATCGTTGCCGGCACTGGCGGGCACGAAGGCCTCGGCGCCGACGGCGCTGAAATCGCGCCGTCCGTACTGCAGGCCATAGGCACCGTGCCAGCCGCCCCAGGGCCGATGCACCAGCTCCAGGCGAGCTTCGCTGCCGGTGTTGTCGAAGCGGGTGGCCGGCACCTCGTCCTCCACCTCGAAATGACGGTAGCCGGTATGGGCCAGACGCAGGCGCAGGCTGTCATGGCCGGGAAAGGGCTGATCCAGCCGGGCCTTCAGGTCGGCCCGGGTCTGGGCCATGTCGATATGCACCTGGTGGTCATGGTCGGGGTGGTGATCGTGATTGGCGTCAAACAAGCCGCGGCCCAGGTCATGGCTGTGGTCGTGCCCATCGTCATGATCGTCGGGCGGGTGCAGGTGGCCGGGCACGCCGTAGCGGCTTTCATAGCGGCTGACCGAGGCGCCGATGAAGCCGCGCGAACCGATGGCGCTGATACCGACGGCGCCGCCGCGATTGCGGATCCGGCTGTTGTCGACCACGTCATGACCGGTCCGATGGGCGCTGTGATCGTGGTCATCGCCGTGGTCATGATCGTCGCCGGGCGAAGGCGCTTCCGGCAGGCGTTCGGCCTGACCGGGAATCCGGTAATCATCGCTGTGCCGGTGGAAGGCATCGGCATGGAGCACCAGCCGGCCATTGCCGCCATCAATGCGGAAGGCGCCGGCGCGCTCATCGGCAACGGTATTGCCGCGCACCTCGGCGCGCCCGGACAGCCCGGTCATCGCCTGCTCGTGGATGCGACCGTCAACGATGTTGACCGCGCCACCGACCGCGCCGGCGCCGAACAGCAGCGTTGCCGGACCCTTGAGCACCTCGATCTGGTCGGCCAGGAACGGGTCGATGGTGACCGCGTGATCGGCACTGTTGGTGGATGTGTCCATCGTGCCCAGGCCTTCGGACAGCACCTGGACCCGGCTGCCTTCCAGGCCGCGGATGATCGGTCGGCCGACGGCGGTTCCGAAGAAGCTGGTCTGCACGCCCGGCAGGCGCGACACGGTTTCCCCCAGGGTGGTTGCACGCCGGTCGTCCAGGCCGGTGCCGGCCATGACCTCGACCGGCCGGGCCAGGCCATCGGGATCGTGGCGCAGCGGCGAGGCGGTCACCACCACCTGTTCAAGCCGGTGCTCATGCTCGCTGCTGTCGCCGGATTGGCTTTGCGGATCCGGCGGATCGGTAGGCGCTGGCGTCTTGGCCGTGGGCTGGTGAGGCGGCGAGACCTCGGCGGCTTGGACGGCTGCCGACGCCAGGCTCAGGGCAAGCGCAACGGCGGCGCTGACAAGGGTGTTGCGCATGGATTGATCCGACCACTGAATGTTATATCGTAACGTTTCACGATGACGACCAGGTGTCGACCCGAGCAGGGTTCAGCCGCCGGATGGGATCGGTTCATGCGGATGCTGTTGCCGCCGCGCGATGGCAGGCACAAGCACAGTGGCCGCGGCGCGCTGCCGGCGATTGCCACAGGTGGCAGCGCAGGCCGCAGCTTGTCGATCAACGCCGGGCGAGGCGACCCGCGCCAGCGCGCGGCCCGTCAGTACAAGGTGACCTTGTCGGCCAGCAGGTGGTAGGCCGAATCGGCGATTTCCCGGTGGCTGGTTTCCACCTTCATCGTGCCTTCGATCCAGAAGGCGTCGTAGATGTCGGTGACCGGAATCGGCTGCTGCAGCGTGACGTAGATGATCTGGTTGGGCGGCGGTGGCGGCACGTGGATGCAGGCGCCGAAGTAGGGCACCAGGAAGAAGGCCGACATCTTCTGGTCGTCGTCGACATCCAGCGGCACGATGTAGCCGGGCAACTTCACGTACTGGCCGTGCAACTCGGCAATAGTATTGAACGAGCCCTGCTGCTCCATCTTGAACTGGCCGCTGTGGTCGACCGGCGGCGCCTGGAGCAGGGTTTCCACTTCGTCCTCGGGCAGCAGTTCCAGCCAGTCCAGTTCCCTGGGATCTGCCTTGCTGGCCCAGGCCAAGGTGGCCGCCAGACAGAGAAGGAGGGTGGCAAGAGTTCGGATCATGGCAGTACGGGCTCGAATGGGAAGATGGGTCAGGTGCGCACGGTTAGGCCATCGCCGAGCGAGCGGCGATAGGCGAGCCAGGCGGGAATGGCACCGATCAACAGGCCGGCGATGAGAATGGCGGCCAGGGCGACAAGTTCCGCCGCGCCGGGTGGCCCCAGGCCCAGGTACAGGCCGTAGCGGCTGGCGGCCAGATCGCGCAGGCCGGCAATCCCGGCGTAGAGCAGCACCAGGCCGAGCAGGCTGCCGGCCACGGTCAGGCTTGCCGCTTCCAGCACCAGCAGACCGAGCACGGTGCGTGGCCGGGCGCCGACCGAACGCAGGATGGCCATTTCCCGACGCCGCTCGTTCAGGGTCGTGAGCAGGGCGGTGAGCATGCCAAGCAGGCCGACCACGACCACGCCGGCGGCGACGATGCGCAGGGCGTTCTCGGCCACGCCGGTCAGGCTCCACAACTGCTGCAGGGCCATGCCCGGCATGATCGCCGTCATCGGCTCGCCGCGAAATTCGTTGATCTGCCGTTGCAGGGCAAAGGCAGCGGCCCGGTTGTTCAGGCCGACCAGGAAGGCGGTGATCGAGCCGGGTGTGTGTTCGTGGTCATGGTCGTGGCCATCGCTACCATCAGCGCCGCTGCTGGCATCGGCATCGGCATGGGCAGGGGCGCCGGTGCCGCGCAGGTTGCCGGCAGCGCCACGCGCGCGCCCGGAACCGGGGCGGAAGGCGCCGCTTTGCCAATCGGCGTGGATCGCATCGATCCCGGCCAGGGAAACATGAATGGTTCGGTCCACCGGCGTTCCGGTCGGGGCCAGGATGCCGGTGACCCGGAACGGATGCTCGTCATGGGTGGTGATATCGGCGCGGCCGATGCCATGGGCGATGACGAATTCATCATCCAGGCCATAGCCCAGCCGCGCCGCCGCCTCACTGCCCAGGACGGCATCGTGGTCGTGATCGAACAGCTCGCCGCGGGCCAGGACCAGCGACTGGCGTCGGCCATACCGGTAGTGCTGGAAATAGTCGGGCGTGGTGCCGAGCACGCGATGGCCGCGATGCGAGTCGCCCAGCGACAGCGGAACGGTCCAGACTACTGGCGGCGCAGCGGCGATTTCCTGATAGGTCTGCCAGGACACGTTCGCGGTCGGCTCGCCGATGCGGAACACCGAATACAGCAGCAACTGCACCGAGCCGGCACGGGCACCGACGATCAGGTCGGTGCCGGCAATGGTGCTGGAAAAGCTGGCCCGGGTTTCGCCGCGCAGGCGCTCGACACCGACCAGCAGGGCGGTGCTGATGGCGATGGTGAACACCGTCAGCAGGACGGTGCCACGACGGTTGAACAGGCTGAGCAGGGCCAGGCGAATCATCGCGATCAGGCGGCGTAAGCCGCGTTGGCGGCCGGGGCGGGATTGGCTGCTGCCGGCGCCCGGTTGATCTGCGCCAGCACCAGGCTGCGCGGGAACATCGGCGCCAGCGCCGGATCATGGCTGACCAGTACCAGGGTGCTGCCGGCCCGCCGGCATTGTTCGAACAGCAGATCGACGAACGCGCCGCGGGTACGCGCATCCAGGGCCGAGGTCGGCTCATCGGCGATGACCAGCTCGGGTGCGCCGATCAGGGCACGCGCCGCGGCCACGCGCTGCTGCTGTCCGACACTCAGTTCGGTGACTGGACGCTGGCGCAGTTGCACCACATCCAGGCCCAGGGCCATCAGCAGGCGTTCGGCTTCGGCCGCCACGGCGGCAGCATTGCCCAGGCGCTGGCGCCGTCGCGGCGAAAAACGACAACCCAGGGTGACATTGCCGACCAGGCCCAGATAGGGCAGGAGATTGAATTGCTGGAAGATGAAGCCGACATGGTCGGCGCGGAAACGGTCACGCTGCGCTGCCCGCAGGCTGGCCAGATCCGTGCCCAGCACCTGGACGCGGCCGGACTGCGCCGCCAGAACTCCGCCGAGCAGGCCGAGCAGGGTACTTTTGCCGCTGCCCGAAGCGCCCTCGAGAAAGACATGCTCACCGGCGTCGATCCGCAGCCGGTCAAGATCAAGCAGGCAGGGCTGGCCGGGCCAGGCAAAACGCAGGTTTTCGATCAGGACGACCGGCTCGGTTTCTGTGCTCACCGGGCAAGTCTACCCCTGGATGCGATGTCTGGCGGCGAAAGCGCAGTGATCGTGGAGGTGCAGGCAAGCGGTCCTGAATGTCAGGCTCGTGGTAATCCAGCCGGCCGGTGGCCATTGCTATGATGGCGCGGTGCCAGGACGACCTGCCGCCAGTGCGCTTTTCCGGGGACGACCCCACGACCTGTCGGAGTGATGCCATGTCCTGGCTGTACCTGTTGCTTGCCGGTGTGCTCGAGATTGTCTGGGCGACCGGGCTGAAACTTTCCCACGGCTTCACCCGGCCCCTGGTCTCGGTGGCGACGGTGCTGGCCATGATCGCCAGCTTTGCCCTGTTGGCCACGGCCATGCGCAGCCTGCCCCTGGGCACCGCCTATGCGATCTGGACCGGCATCGGTGCCGCCGGCGCCTTCCTGGTGGGCGCGGTGTGGTTGGGCGAGCCGTTGAACTGGCTGCGCATCGCCAGCATCGCCCTGATCGTCGCCGGCATCATCGGCCTGCGTCTGGCCGATCACAGTTGAGCTTGCGCGCGGATCTTCAGTATCCGTGCACGCGGCCTGCCGGCCGGCAACCGGGCTCAGAATGCGGCGCTGATGGTGAACGAGCCGTAGGACGGGCGGTCACCCTGACCGCTGAATTCCCGGCTGCGAAAATAACGGGCGAAAGAAAGCTTCACCCGGCTGTAGCGGATCGACAGGCCGATTGCAGCCTCGGCCACCAGCGGTTCCCGGTCCACCGAGTGGCTGTTCTTCCAGGTATTGCCGTCCAGGCTGATGTCGCGCAGCATCCAGCGGCCCTCGAAGGAGGCGAAGCCATGCGCCGACCAGCCGCGTGCGTGGCGCGCACGCACGTTCGGCGCGCTGTTCTCGCCGGAGGGACGCAGCGGGCTGGTGCCGAAGTCGTCGGGCAGCTTCCAGCCGGCGCGGATTTCACCGCCAACGCTGCCGTAGGTGGCCAGCGAGCCCACACCCAGGCCAAAGCTGCGGATGGCATCGGCGCCGAAGCCGTCCTCGTCACCCCAGACACCCTGCACCGGCAGGCGCTGCGAGCGCTCATGGCCGAACATGAACACCAATTCGTCGCGCAACTGGTTGTCCCAGCCCTGGAAGTGATCACTGCCGGTGATGTCGTGGATGAAGTCCTGGATCGCCTCGGGATGGGTCGAGGGACCGACCATGCCGAGCGTGAACAGGCTGCTGCGCAGGTTGTTGCGCTCGCGCGCGTTGTAACCAAAGCTGACCGTGAAGATGCCGGCATAGGGCCGGTCTGATTCGATCAGTTCGGTGGCTTGCGGATCGGCCGGGGTGTACAGGCGGTGGTCCAGGCGCACCACCATGTTCTGCTGGTCAAAGCCCTGCGGCTGCCACCATTCCAGGTAGCGGTTGAGCCACCGGGCAGGAGCTGGCAAGCATTGGTCATGCCGGTAGTTGGCCAGATTGGGTGAAATCAGCGACAGCGCGACGCCGCTGGTGTAGCCCTGGTCCTGGTTGGCGAACAGGTCGTTGTCAACGCGCAGCTCAAGCACCGGCGGCGAGCCGTCACGGGCGCCACTGTCACGGCAGTTGAGTGGACGCTCATCGGCCAGGGCGGTGGCACTGGCCAGCGCCAGGATCGAAATAGCCAGCCACAACCAGCCGGTTCTTTTTGGCGTTGCTTTCAAGGCGGCACTCCCAGCGGCGCTGTCCTGAGGCATCCGGTCACCGGGCCCCAGCTTGAACCGGGGGCCAGGAGCCGGCGTGTCGCCATGATCGCCACTCAGACCGAGGGCTTCAAGGATCAGACGGAGGCGGTCGGGTCGTCGCTGCGCCGCTCCAGCACCTTGTCGATCAGGCCGTATTCGCTGGCGGCGGCGGCGCTCATGAAGCGGTCACGGTCGGTGTCGCGCTCGATGGTGGCCACGTCCTGGCCGGTATGCCGCGCCAGAATGTGATTCAAGCGCTCACGCGTGTACAGGATTTCCTGGGCGTGGATGCTGATGTCGCTGGCCTGGCCGGAAATGCCGCCGGCCCAGGGCTGGTGGATCATGATCCGCGAATGCGGCAGCGAATAGCGTTTGCCCTTGGCGCCGGAAGCCAGCAACAGCGCGCCCATGCTGGCGGCCTGGCCGATGCACATGGTGCTGACGTCGGGCTTGAGGAACTGCATGGTGTCGTAGATCGCCAGGCCGGCACTGACCGAGCCGCCCGGGGAGTTGATGTAGACGGAGATGTCCTTGTCCGGATTCTCCGACTCCAGGAACAGCAACTGGGCGACCACGACGTTGGCCATGAAATCGTCGACCGGACCAACCAGGAAGATCACCCGCTCCTTGAGCAGGCGCGAATAGATGTCATAGGCGCGCTCGCCACGCGAGGTCTGCTCGACGACGACCGGAACCAGGTTCAGGCCTTGGGGGGTAACCGTGCGATCCATGGGCGACTCCGTGATCGGTGGGTGGAACCGGCGACCTTGATCAGGCGCCGGTTGTGCGGACGTGAAGTCGCATAGATGGGGGCGGTACCGCCGTGGTCAAGCGTCGGCCTGGGCTTCTGCCTGGGTGCCGGGCCGCATCAATTCGTCGAAGCTGCGCTTGCTGATCGGGCCCGGCGCTTTTTCGGCGACCCATTCGACCACCTGCTGTTCGAGCACGCTTTGCTGCAGGCGCTGCATCATGCTCTCGTTGCTGGTGTACATGCGGATCAGCTCTTCTGGCTGCTCGTAGGTGGTGGCAATGGCGAGCAGCCGGTCACGCAGGCGGTTGTCATCAAGCTGGATGCTGTTCTGCCGGGCCAGCTCGCTGATCAGGATCATCGCGCGGATGCTGTCGATGGCTTGCTGGCGGAAGCTGTCGACGGACGGAACCGGAGCGCCGGCTTCTGCCGACTGCTGCTGGCGGCGTTCCTGCTCACGGCGGTGCAGCGCCTGGGTTTCCTGTTCCACCAGCGAGGCCGGAACCTCCAGGTCGCTGTGCGCGGCCAGCAACTGCTTGATCACCTCGTCCTTCAGGCGCGCGCCCAGGGCGCTGCCCAGCTCACGATCCAGATTGGCGCGGATGTCCCTGCGGAACTGGTCGACGTCGCCATTCTCGATGCCGAAGCTTTCAATGAAATCGGTGTCGACCTCGGGCAGGGCGCCTTCCTTGACCTGCGTCACCGTGACGGTGACGGTGGCGTTCTTGCCGGTCAGCTCCGGCTGTGGCCAGGTCTCGGGGAAATCGATGTCGAAGGTCTTGTCCTGGCCTTCGCTCATGCCGACCAAAGCGGCCTCGAACTCGGTCGGCAGTGCGGCCGAACCGATTACCGTGCCGGCACGCTCGATGCCTTCAACGGGAAAACGCACATCGCCGGCCTGGGCACTGTGCTCGAACAGCACCAGGTCAGCCTCGGCGGCCGGGCGCTCAACGCGGTTCCAGCTCTTTCGCTGCTGGCGCAGGGTATCGATCATGTTGTCGATATCGACATCCTGGACCTCGGCCTCGGTGCGGGCGATGCTCAGGGCGGACACGTCGATGGCCTCCAGCTCGGGCATGACCTCGAACTCGGCGGTGAAAGCCAACTGGTCCTGGCCGGCATCGCTGACCGGCGTGATCCGGGGCGACATCGCCGGACGCAGTTTTTCCTTGCGCAGCGCTTCGCCGAAGCTGTCACGCACCAGTTCCTCGAACACTTCGTCGCGGACCTGGGCGCCGAAGCGCTTGGAAATCACCGACATCGGAACCTTGCCGGGGCGGAAGCCATTCAACCGCACTTCGCGGCCGAGCTTCTGAAGGCGGGATTTGATCTCATCCTCCAGTCGGGAGGCGGGCAGGGTGACCGTGAGCTTGCGCTCCAGGGTGCCGGTGTTCTCAAGCGAAATCTGCATGGATGTTCCTGCGGCAATGCCGCAAGGCCGACGCCGTCGGCGTTGCGGTTATGTTGGTTCTCAAATGGCGGAGATGGTGCGAAAGGAGAGACTCGAACTCTCACGGGTTGCCCCACTGGAACCTAAATCCAGCGCGTCTACCAATTCCGCCACTCTCGCTAGCGGGGTTTGCGACTGCAGGTTGGTGGGCTGTCAGGGACTCGAACCCCGAACCTACTGATTAAGAGTCAGCTGCTCTACCATTGAGCTAACAGCCCGACCTTGGGTCGACAAGTGCGGAATTGTGACCGGTCCGCACCGGCTTGGCAACCGTTTCCGGGAGGTTGGCTGCGCCGTATCGGTGGCCATCGGGCCTTGGCGCAAGCCGGCACCTGCAGCGCAGGATGCGCGGAAAAAGTTGGGGTGGAAGACGGGGATCGAACCCGCGACATCTGGAGCCACAATCCAGTGCTCTACCACTGAGCTACATCCACCACGTCGACCGCGGATTCTAGCTGCCTTCAGTCCCCGCTGCCAAGCCCCGGCGACGGTCGCCGCGGGCTGCCTATCAGTCTGCGGCCAGCGTGTCGGGCTGCGCCACGGCCGGCGACGACATGGTCTGGCCCGGTGCCGGTCCCGTGTCATTTCGGCAGCCAGGCTGGCTGCAAGTCTGCGCCTGCCATGCCCGGGCCCGGCAGGCCTTCGCGGCAGCCACGCGCTGGCCATCGGCCATCAGCGCGTGCGCCTGGTCCAGCGCATGACAGGCCTTGAGCCAGGCTTCCAGATCGGCCCCGCTGCCCGAATGCAGCCAGCGTCTCTTGGCAGCGCGAACGTCAAGCAGGTGCGGGATGATGTTCATGGCAGCAGCGTGCCGCGGTTGGCGGGCGGACGCTTCAGATGCGGGGATGATCGGCCATCGGAATATTCCGATCTGACCGGATGCCGGCCTGTCTCCAGCGGCTCATGGTGCGCACGGCCCACGCTGGCGCGCTTTGGACAGGGCTATCGGGAAAACCGCCAAGGCCATTGCAGCCGATTCCGGCCAGGCGCGGCCCGACCTTCGCCAGGCACTGCGCGAGGCCGGCGACATGGGTGCCGGCAAGATTCCGCCCGGCTGGCGCTGGCGGCGCACTCAACGCGCCCGCCAAGGGTGAGCCAGACAGTCTGGAGTTCTGTGCAGGGTGTTACGCAGGCGCAGCCGGTAGCGCCGCAAGGTTGTGACTTCATTGGCGCGCCCGGCAGGAATCGAACCTGCAACCACCGGCTTAGAAGGCCGGTGCTCTATCCAATTGAGCTACGGGCGCGGCTTGGACGAGATGACGGATTGACGCGAGGGTCGTTGCCGCAGACGCCGATCGGCACGATCCGGGGCGCGGCGCCGGCATCGACCACGGGGTGGTCGGAGCAGAGGGATTCGAACCCCCGACATCCAGCTCCCAAAGCTGGCGCTCTACCAGGCTGAGCTATGCTCCGACGCATTTCCCTGAAGCGATGCCATCTTTCCGCACTGCGTGGCCATGGTACGCAGCGGGTGGGGGCGGCGCAATGCGCGCAAGACCCCTTGGCTTGTTGCCTGTGAACCCTGCCAGCAGAAAAAACGACGGCCCCGGATGAGGGGGCCGTGGTCTCTTCAGATGGCGCGCCCGGAAGGATTCGAACCTCCGACCGCCTGGTTCGTAGCCAGGTACTCTATCCAGCTGAGCTACGGGCGCTAAGCCGCATAGTATCCGGACTGTTCACGCTTTCGTCAACACCTCCTCGCGCCATCTTGACGTTCCGGTTGCGAAGCCGCAGAATTGCCGCCCTGCCAAGCAGCACTCCCGAGTAGCTCAGCCGGTTAGAGCACCTGACTGTTAATCAGGGGGTCGTCAGTTCGAGTCTGACCTCGGGAGCCAGGCATACAGGACAAGGCCCGCATCGTTGCGGGCCTTGTTGTTTTCCGGGGTCTTGTTTGCCAAGGTCCGCGCCAGGTCCGCTGGCGGGCAAGCTGCGCTCAGAACAGCGGCACCGGATCCTGCATCGCCGCCAGTTGCTCGTGCAATTGGCCGACCAAGGATTCCCAATGCTGATGGCCGGCGAACCAGGGGAAGGCGGCCGGGAAGGCCGGGTCATGCCAGCGCCGGGCGATCCAGGCATTGTGTTGCAGCAGGCGCAGGCTGCGCAGGGCTTCCATCAGATGCCACTGGCGCAGATCGGCATCACGAAACACGCTGTAGCCTTCCAGCAGCCAGCCGACCTGGCGGCGCAGGTCGTCGCCTTCACCGCTGACCAGCATCCATAGATCCTGCACCGCCGGGCCATTGAGGCAATCATCCAGGTCGACCACGCTGAGGCCTTGCTCGCGCACCAGGATGTTGCCCATGTGCAGGTCGCCATGCAGGCGCAGCGAAGGCGGATCGCCGGCCTGTTGCCATAGCGTCGTGACGGCATCGAGCACGTGCCGGCTGACCTGGCGGAAGGGTTCGACCAGGTGTTCTGGCAGCCACTGGTTGTCGAGCAGCCAGGTCGCCGACTCACGGCCCATGCGTTCGATGGTCAGCTCAGGCCGATGCTGGAACGGCTGGCGGGCACCGACCATGTGCAGGCGGCCGATCAACTGGCCCAGGCGCAGCAGGGTCTGGCGGTCGCCGGGTTCCGGGGCTCGGCCGCCGACACTGGCGAAGACGGCGACCCGGTAGTTACCGTGGTGGTGCAAGGTCTGGCCGGCGATGGCCATCGGTGCGACCACGTCCAGTTCCTCGGCCACCAGTTCGGCGGTGAAGTCATGTTCCTCGACGATCGCCTCGTCGCTCCAGCGCCCGGGCCGGTAGAACTTGGCGACCAGCGGCGGGCCGTCTTCCTGGCCGACGCGGTAGACCCGGTTTTCGTAACTGTTGAGCGCGAGCAGACGGCCGTCGCAACGCAGGCCCAGCGCCTCCAGCGCGGCCAGCACGACATCGGGCGTGAGGTCGGCGAACGGCCGTGGTTGCACGCTCGTCATCCGCGCTGGAACAGACCGGGCCGGCGCTGGCGCGCGCTTTCGGGCAGTTCCAGGGCGGTGGCGTGGTTGGCCAGGCCCGGCACCAGGTAACCATGGTTGCCGCAGGCGACCAGGCCGGCGCGGCGGAACTCGCGCCGGTACCATGCGGCATCGCGATGCCGAAAATCGCGCAGGTCGCCGTCGATCTCGTCCTCGGCGCAGTAGACATCGATGAAGGCCAGGCCCTGGCACAGCGCGGAAAAACCGGACAGCCCGCGGCGCAGTTCGTCATCGGCCAGGTAATGCATCACGTCCGAGCACACCAGCAGGTCCACCGGCTGGTCCAGACGCAGATGCTCAAGATCGCCGAATGGCACCAGGCGCAGGTTGCGTTGGCGGCCGTAGCGGCTGACTGCATATTCGCTGGAATCCAGGCCCAGATAGTCCAGTTTCGGCCGCAGGCGCAGCAGCGGCGCACGCCAGGCCCCTTCGCCGCAGCCGACATCCAGCACCGAGCGCAACGGCCGGCACAGATGGTATTCGGCCATGGCCACGGCCACGGCGACCTTGCGCGCCAGGGTTGCCGGGCCGTTGATCTGGCGTTGCCGGTACCAGGTATCGAAGTAGGCCTGGTCGTAAACCTTGGTCATCTGGGCTGGATGGGCCTTTGGAAGTCGTGGCCGAAGATGCGATCCGGATCGGACAGGATATCGACAAAGACGGCGGCCGGCGGCCCGACATGGCCGTCGGCATTCTCGCCCTGGATCACCAGCAGGTGTCGGCCGGGCTGGAAGCTGCGCGTGGACAAGGTCAGCTCCACGGTCTCGTGCGTGGCGTCATAGCTGGCATCGGTGGCCGCCATGGCCAGGGCGTCGTGACCGGGCTGCCAGGGCAGGCGATTGAGATGCAGGCGGGCGCCGGTGATGACCTTGGCTGTCGAGGCCGGAGCGCCGGGTCCATGGCGATAGCCGCGGTCATCCACCACCGCATGCACGGTCAGGGTCTGGCCCTGCAGCGGCTTGGCCGGCGTCACCTGGAGATCGCGCACGTCCGGTCCGGCCGGCAGTTGGTAGGGCGCGTGCAGGCTGCGGGCGGCGTAACGCAGCGAGGCCAGATTGTCCGGCAGCACGACGCTTTCGAACTGGCCGCATGATTTGAAGAACGCCTCGCCCAATTCAAAGGTGAAGGCCGGCACGCCCAGCTCGCCATAGGCGAAATCGACCGTGGTGCCGCGGGTGGAATACAGATGTACCGACTGCTGGGGCGTGTAGTCATTGAACCAGGCCAGGCGCCTGCCCAGGGTGATGAAGGCGTCGTTGTTGCCAGTCACTCCCGACGTGCCCCAAGGCCACAGGACCAGGCGACTATGACTGTGCATGTCCAGGAACATGCCCTGGGTGTCGGCATCGGCGGGAATCGACGGATCAGAGGGATTGCCCGGGCGCCGGTCCTGGAAGATCGTCGCCAGGTAGCTGGTCACCGCTTGCGTTTCCGGCTCCGAGCCCGGAGTCGGCCCGGAATAGGTGGCCGAGCAACGGCCACCGAAATTGCCCTCCGAGTTGGCCCAGCCCCAGGGGAAATTCCGGTTCAGGTCGATGCCCGGATGATAGCTGCCATTCACCGACGCGCACGGCGCAACCACCGTATTGGTGTTCTTGCGCCAGAGTACGTTCTGCTCGGCCCGCTTGCGACCATCGGGATTGGCCTGCAACAGCAGGTGGAATTCGTTGTAGTCGAGCAGCCAGGTGGCGTCGGCATCGGTTCCGTAGCCGGCCAGCAGTTGCTCGGCGAAACGGGTCATCAGCTCGGCCGGGGTGTACTCGCGGGCATGGACCGAGGACATCGCGAACAGCACCGGCTTGGGCCCGCGGGTATTGCGGTTGCTCAGCCGCAGCACCTGCAACGGATAGCCCAGGTCGGGGTTCTGCACCCGCTGCCAACTGTCGCCAATGGTGACGATCTCGACCAGGTGCGGATGGTCGGCGGCGAGCTGCTCCATGCTCTGCAGGGTTTCCTCGACCGTGCGATAGCACTCGAAACCGGGGATTCCATGCAGGCCATTGCGGCCGGCCTCCACGAAGGCTTGCAGCTCGGCCGTGGCCGCCACATCGACCTGCCAGGGAATGTCCAGCCCGGCCAGGCGGCTGCGGGTCAGGGCATCGGCTTCCAGCCGGAGGCTGCCGGTCTCCTCATCGACATGCAGGTGGCCGACCAGTTGCCCGATCTGTTCGCGGATCGCCGGATCGGTGGCCTGGAGCTGGATGACCTGGAGGCCGGCGCTGGCATCGGTCGCGGCAGCGGCTGGGGTTTGCGCCGGCACGGACGCGGGCAGCAGCGCCGCCAGCAGTAGCGGCAGCAGCGAACGGATGGGCAAGGGCATGGCGTTCCTCAATGTCGTTGTAGTTGTTTGTGGCTTGCGACGACGGCCAGCGGCCTTGCCGATTTCCCGGGTTGTGTCCTGCCACGACTCAAGCGGCGGTGACAGGCGTGGCGGGAAGTGTGGATCTGGCGGTGCCGGGAGGCGGGTGTTGGCCGTGCCGCGGCTCCGGCGGTGAATCTCAGCGGGTTGCGGATACTGCGGCGCCGGCGACGATAGCACGCAGCCCGAGGACGAATGTGGCAGCCACCAGGCTGCATGGCGGCCTTGGCGCTGCTAACCTTGCCGCCCGCCCGCGGCCGCGCCGTGGGGCAATTGTCGACAGTTACCGGAAGGCAGGAAATGACGATCAAGTCCGACCGCTGGATCCAGCAGATGGCACGCGAGCACGGCATGATCGAGCCGTTCGAGCCGGGCCAGGTGCGTGAGCGCGCCGACGGTGCCCGGCTGATCTCCTACGGCACCTCAAGCTACGGCTACGACGTGCGCTGTGCCGATGAGTTCAAGATCTTCACCAACATCAACTCGACCATTGTTGACCCGAAGGATTTCGACACCCGCAACTTCGTCGATTTCAAGGGCGAGTGCTGCATCATCCCGCCCAACTCCTTCGCCCTGGCGCGCACGGTGGAGTACTTCAAGATCCCGCGCCGGGTGCTGACCATCTGCCTGGGCAAGAGCACCTATGCGCGCTGCGGCATCATCGTCAATGTCACGCCGCTGGAGCCGGAATGGCAAGGGCATGTGACCCTGGAGTTTTCCAACACCACGCCGCTGCCGGCGAAGATCTACGCCAACGAAGGCGTCGCGCAGATGCTGTTCTTCGAATCCGATGAGGACTGCCTGGTGTCGTACGCGGATCGCGGCGGCAAGTACCAGGGCCAGCGCGGCGTCACCCTGCCGCAGGCTTGAGCTGCGAAAAACTGCCTGCCTGAGCCCGGCTCGACCGGTCGAGCCAGGGCTTGCGTGGCCGACAACCAGCGTTGGCTGCTCAGTCCATCCGCTCGATGGTGAAGCGGCCGAAGGCCACGCCCAGATCCCAGCCGCGGCCGGTGCCGGCCAGTGCCAGTGACACCACGCCCTTGGTCATGGCCTGGCCGCGGGCGGATTTCAGTGCGCCGGCATGGGCTTCGGCGTTGACATAGGAACCCAGGACCTCGTCGATGTGGCGGACGCCGGAAAACGTGCCCTGGCCGTCCTCGATCGACGACTTGCCAAAGCTCAGGCCGCCGCCGCGCGCACTCAGGCGCACGCGCATGCTCTGGCCGTTGTCGCAGCTCACCGTCCCGGTGCCCGATGCGGTCTTGTAGAACACCGACCAGCCCTGCATCTGGAACTGCATCCGGCAGTCCTGGTTCTGGCTGCTGGCCGGAGCGGCCATGGCCAGGGCAAGAATCGGCGCCAGGGCGACGGCGAGCAGGCGGGCGCCGGTGCGGGCTGAGTTTGCGGTCATGATCGTTCTCCGGGTTCGGGGTGGCAGCGGTCGATGTGCAGGGAAAAAAGGCCGGTGCGGACTTTGGCCCGATCCGGGACTTGGCCAGTATGCAGCCAGCCGGTTCGCGCGTGTTGCCTGTCCGCGAGCTGCGGTGGTCAGGTGCCTGATGCCACGTCCGCGTCGGCGGTGACTGCTATGGCTGGGGCGCTGGCGGGTTCTGCTGCCAGCAACCGGGCCATGGTCTGGTCCTTCTCATGCCAGAGCTGGTTGAGCCATTGCTGGAACCGCGCCCGCGTGGCTGGATCGTGCTGCCAGTTATCGGGCACCAGTTCGCGCGGTACCGGCCGCTGCTGCAGACACACGCGGATCTCGGGAATCTGGTTCAGCAACAACTCGCGCATGCCTGGCCGCCCGGCCGGGTAGGCGATGGTGATGTCGAGCATGGCATGCAGGCCGTCGCCCATGGCATCGATGACAAAAGCGATGCCGCCGGACTTGGGTTTGAGCAGGTGCTGGTAGGGCGAGCCCTGCCGGCTGTGCTTGTCGGGCGTGAAGCGCGTGCCCTCGACGAAGTTCATCACCGACACCGGCAGATCGCGAAACTTCTCGCAGGCGCGCCGGGTGGCGGCCATGTCGCGCCGGCCAAGTTCCGGATTGCGGGCGATATCGCGCCGGCTGTAGCGGCCCATGAACGGGAAATCCAGTGCCCACCAGGCCAGGCCCAGCACCGGTACCCAGAACAACTGGCGCTTGAGGAAGAAACGCAGCAGCGGAATGCGACGGTTGAGCAGGCGCTGCAAGACCAGGATGTCGACCCAGCTCTGGTGGTTGCCAATCACCAGATAGTGGCCATCGCGCTGCAGCTCAGCGTCCACTTCCAGAACGAAGCGGGTGTCGGTGAAGCGGCCGATCATCCAGTTGTTGAAACTGATCCAGCGTTCGGCGAGGCCGGTCAGCACGCCGTTGCATAGGCGCCGCCACGCTGGCAGCGGCAGCAGCGCCTTGAGCAGGGCCACCAGCAGCAGCGGCGTGGCATGCAGCACGGTGCTGATGCTGGCCAGCAGCGTGATGCCGGGAATGCGCAGCCAGGTCATGGTCAGGCCATCGTCTGGCCGATTGCCATCGACCCGGCGGCCGGCAATGCGGTCGGCATCAGTCGGCGGGCTCGAAGCCGTTGGCGAAGATGGTCTCCAGGTCCAGTACCTGATAGTGCACGCTGCCGGAGAAGGTGCGTGGCGTGACGTGGTTGCCGGCGAAGGCGACATGGCCGTCCATGGCGGTATTGCTGAACAGGACGATGTCGGCATTGTTCCAGGTGGTCTGCGGCGCCGTCTGGCTGGTGCCGGTGAAGCGGATGCCGGCGCCGTCGGTGACCGATTGCAGGTAGACGCTAACCGTGTCGCCGGCCGCGATGAGCACCGGCGTGGTCAGGTCGAAGGCGGCCGGGTCGCTGGCGCCCTGGCTGGTGCCGGTGACGGTCTGGCTCAGGGTCCAGCCGTCAGCGCTGTTGACGTGGCCCAGGTAGCTGCCCGGTCGGGTCCAGACTTCGACCTGGACCGGAATGCCGCTGTTGCCATGCACTGGCGTATCGATGGCAAGCAGGGCCAGCGGTTCCGCCACCGCCTGCAGGCGCAGGAAGATGCCGCCGGCACCATTGTTGGCCGGTGCCGTGGTCAGCGTGCCCGGATCAACGCCGGCGGGCACTTGCAGCGACCAGTGCCACGGGCTGCTGGCGTGACCTTCAGGCGTCGGCGCACACCGGCTCCAGGTGATGTCCTGGCAATCATTGCCGTTGGAGACGACGAGTTGGTCGGCGCTGACATGGGCGGTCGTCGCTGCCAGCACGCTGACCGGCGCGTAGACCAGACAAGCGGCGACAATGACAACGAAAAGGCTTGAACGCATGATGAAAATCCCCTGTTTTATCGAACATGGCGCGGTTTGGCCCCGGCCGGATTGTCCGGCCTGATCGCTGCGCTTGCAGGCATTGGCCGGTCATTGCCCGGCGAACTATATGGCCATTTCCACCCTGATCGCCACAGCTTGCCGACCCGCCAGCGCTGTTCGATGGCAGGCGCGAACGCAACTGCAAGGCGCGGACATTGCCACAAATACCGGACGGCGGCGGCTACATCCGCACGCCTCTGAGGCGGTGGCGGTTTCATTGACCGGCGCCCTGTGCTGCCATCCGGGTGTCGGGGCAATGGTGGTATAACAACAGCACATCCAACCGGTCCTCGCCCCCGAAGGAGACAAGCATGTCCCGACATTTTGCTGGCGTTTTGTGTGCTGTTCTTGCCTGGTCGACACCTGTCATGGCCGACGATGCCTCCGGCCTGCGCGAGATGGCCAACGCCCTGTTCGCACCGATTCCGCAACCCGCCGCCGTGATCGAGGAACGCAAGCTAAACGCCGAGCAGATCGAGCTGGGCCGGATGCTGTTCTTCGAGCCGCGCCTGTCCAGCAGCCACATCATCACCTGCAACACCTGCCATGCCATCGGTACCGGTGGCGCCGACAATATTCCTGCCTCGATCGGCCACGGCTGGCAGCGCGGCCCGCGCAACTCGCCGACCGTGTTCAATGCCGTGTTCAATGCCGCCCAGTTCTGGGACGGTCGCGCCAGCGACCTGGCCGAACAGGCCAAGGGCCCGGTCCAGGCCAGTGTGGAAATGAACAGCACGGTGGAACTGGTCGAAGCCACGCTGCGCAGCATTCCCGCTTATGTGCAGGCGTTCGGCAATGCCTTCCAGGGTGACGACGAGCCGGTCACGTTCGAGAACATGACCCGTGCCATCGAGGCCTTCGAAACCACCCTGATCACACCCGATGCCCGCTTCGACAAGTTCCTCAGGGGCGAGGATGCGCTTGATGAGCGCGAGCTTGCCGGTCTGGGCCTGTTCATCAACAAGGGTTGCATCGCCTGCCATTCGGGCGTCAACCTGGGCGGCCAGGCCTATTTCCCGTTCGGCGTGATCAAGCGGCCGGGCGCCGAGATCCTGCCCGAGGAAGACAAGGGCCGGTTCACCGTCACCAATACCGCCACCGATGAATATGTCTTCCGCGCCTCGCCGTTGCGCAACATCGCCCTGACCGCACCGTACTTCCACAGCGGCGAGGTCTGGAGCCTGGAAGAAGCGGTGGCGATCATGGGTACCAGCCAACTGGGCCATGAGTTGAACCCGGAAGAAGTGCGCGATATCACCGCCTTCCTGCACACGCTGACCGGTGTCCAGCCGACCGTGGCCTATCCGATCCTGCCGGCCAGCACGGACAGCACGCCGCGGCCATCGCATTGATCCGAGGCCGCTGAATCACGGTCTGCTCGAAACGTGCCGCCAGTGCAACACTGCCTAGAATTTTCCGCCACCTGTTGGCGCCTGCGAGGAGTATGTCGATGAGTGTGTTTGGTTCCATTCTGCAAAAGCTGGGCATGCGCAAGGCCCAGTCCGCGGCCTTGCCGTCGGCCGATACCCCGGCCGAGCCGGTTGCCCAGGCGCCTGCCGCAACCCTGCCGCCGGTGGACATCGCCGCACCCGAAGCCTCGGCTGCCGAGCCGGCCGTGGCGGCAGTGCCGCTGGTCGATGTCATGGCCAGGCTGGAAGAAATGGCCGCGGCCAATCCGCAAAAGCTGAACTGGAAGACCTCGATCGTCGACCTGCTCAAGTTGCTTGGCCTGGACAGCAGTCTGGATGCCCGGCGCGAGTTGGCGCGCGAACTGGAGGCCCCGGCCGAGAAGTTCAACGACTCGGCCTCGCTCAACATCTGGCTGCACAAGACCGTGCTGCAGAAGCTGGCCGAGAACGGCGGCAACATTCCGCCCGAGCTGTTGTAGGGAGGACCGCCCGCGCGGCTGCCTGGCAGCGCGCGGGCATTTGTTCCTGGCCGAGCGACCGGCGGCCGCGGCTGCAGCGGTCCGGCAAACGGGTGGTGGACCGGCCTTCATGGCCGTAACCGATCCATCAGCACGCCGTCCCGACGCAGCACATCGTCGGCCGCAAATGTCGCCTGGATTTCGACCAGCAGCCGGCTGACGCGTCCGTCTTCGGCGACCAGCCGTGGCTGCACGCTCACACGCCCGGCCGGCAGCCGCTCCTGCCAGGGCCGGGCGCAGTTCTGGCAGCCCCGGTGGCGCCACAGCGGCGCCGACAAGCTGCCCTGGCCATTCCAATGCGCGCTGCCGGTCAACCAGCGCGGCTGTCCCTGGCCATCGAAGCCATAGATCTGCATCTGCACCTGGTTGCCGCGCCGATGCAGGCTGAGCTGCCAGCCTCGGTCGCCGCTGGCCAGCTCCTGCCACAGGCCGGTGATGGCGGTGTCATCGGCCAGCAGTTCGGGCAGGGCACAGCGTTCCTGGCTGCCATCGTGGCCATCCGGTGCCAGCCAACGTGCGCGCGGATGCAGGTTGTACTGGTCGACATCGGCGCACACCGCTTGGTATGGCCCGGAATGAAAATCCAGGGCATGCCCGTCCCGAGCCTGCGCCGCGCCTTCCGAGTCCAGGAGCACGAAACGGTCGGCCCATGAGCCGCGGCCATCGTCGGCGGCATCCACCGGCCCCTGGCTGCGCAACCACAGCGGCTCGCCGTGGTGGTCGAAATCACGCAGGTGCAGCCAGACCTGGCCGGCCTGCACCTGCGCATCCAGGCTGGCGGCACGACGCTCGGCACGGTACAGGCCCGGCTGTGGCAGGCGCCGCGCCGGGGTCTGCTCCAGCCAGCGGCAATCCAGGGCGGCTTCCAGCACCTGGTCACGGCGCGCCGCCAGGCCGGTGCGGCTGGGATGGACGTGGACATCGGGCACCAGGCCGATCGGCTGGGTCGCGCGGCCGTCCGGATAGAACACACCCATGCCGCTGAAGAAGGCCAGGATGCCGCCCGGCAGGTGCATGTAGGTGATATTGCCGTCGGCCGCGGCGGTCTGGCTGCCGAAGGTCAGGGCGCGACCGCTGCCCTGCAGGATCATCACCGCGTACTCGGAGGCCGAAATCGAGTCCTCGTTGTGCAGGACCAGCAGGCGACCCGGGTAGCGCTGGCCCGGCCGACCCTGGAACAGCACCGGGAAACCGCTGAAACGACCGGGGCGGGTCAGATCCGGCACCGTCAGCCAGGTGGCCTGGGTCGGGCGGTCATAAAACCACCCGGCGAGCTGGAACACGGCGGCATCGGCCGGGTAGCCGCGGATATCCACGACCAGGGCATCAGTATCGGCCACCTGCTGCATCGCCCACGGCACCATGGCGGTATCCAGTTGCGACAGGTTGAGCACGCCGATGCGGCAACCGGGCAACGGCACTGTTTGCACCGGTGGCCGCGGGTTGGTGTCCAGCATGTCCCGGTAGCTGTGACTGCGCGGCAAGGTCACGACATGGCGGCTGCCATCGGCTCGGCGCAACTGGAAGCGACCGGGATTGTCACGGCCGGCGGTGATCGTGGCGGCGGCATAAGTCTCCCGCCAGATCGGATTGGAGCCATAGCTGGTGGCCAGCCAGGCCCGGTGCCGATGGCGCACCGGGACATCATCGACCTTGAGCAGCTCATCGCCGGGCGAGACTCCGACCGCTTCGGGCAACACCCGCGTCACCACCAGCCGGCCCTCGATCAGGCCGACCCGGAACGGTGCCGTGCCCAATGACGACACCGGCACCGGCGAAGGCATCATGTGGGCATGCGACTCACTGATATCGGCGGTGAACTGGCGAATCGCCAGCAGCCAGTCATTTCGGTTGTCGGCCGCCAGTGCCGGTGGCAGGTGTGTGGCCAGAACCTGTGCCCAGTCCTGACCGATCACGTCCTTGTAGGGAAAGAAATACTCGATGCCGTTCCAGAACCGGAACAGGGCGAGCACGCGCCGGGGCCGGTCCGGCAGCCACGGGTCGATATGGCCACGGTCTGCCTGGAAATCGGCGACACCGACGGCATCAAGGCCGACATAGCATTGCTGCGTGGGTTGCTGCGCCGCCAGCCAGGCCAGATTGTGGATCAGGGTGGCCGGCAGCGGCGCCTGCCGGATCCAGGCCGGGGTGGCTTCTCCGGGCGGGCGTGCGGACACCGGGCCGGCCGCTGCCAGCAGGGCCTGGACGGCATCGGCAAGCATGGTCCCGGTACTGGCGCTTTCGAAGCGGGGCAGGGCATCGAACAGCGCCTGGTCCCAGTCGACCTGGCAGGCGACCACGTCCGGGTGGTGGTACTTGGCCAGCCCCCAGATGCGGGCGAACAGCACCATCGAATCGGTCCAGGCCGTTGCCTGCCACGGGTCGTGACGGCGCTGGGGGCGACCGGAAAGCGCTGTCGCCGTGATCCTGGTGGTGGCCGCCGGGGCTGGGATGTCAGGACGCCAGCCGTGCTCAGCCTCCGGCCAGCTCAGCGGTGCGCTCCAGGCCGTTGACAGCGGCAGCCAGCCGACCAGCAACCACGCCAACATCGTTGCGACGTTGGCGGCAGGTGCAGGCGTGCTGATTTGATGTCGCTGCTGGTTGTCCTGGCTCATGCGCAGGTCGCCTGTTCGTCTTGATTACGAATCATGACGTAGGTTGGCCGCGCAGGACAACACCAGGCGATGGGCGTGTTCCGTGACGCGGTCGACGGTCCAGCGCCAAGGCTAAAGCCTGCCTCTGAAAAAAAATCGTCGATACGGTTCATTGTGCATCCGCACAATGCGTAGACTCCGTTCGCTGCCTGATCAGACCGCATCGCGGCCCACGCAGCCTTAGCCCCATCCTTATCAGGAAACTCTCCGATGAACATAGCTGCGACGCATTCCCGCGCCGGCCTGCTGGCGGCCGCAATCGCCCTGACATTCGCCGGGTCGACATTCGCCGGCAAGCACGACGCTGGCTCCCAGGTGCTGACACTGGGCGTACAGGCGCCCGAGCCGGTCACCGAGCTGGCCACCGGCAGCCAGGCTGCCGATGGCAGCTTGCTCGCCGTGTACAACCCCGACTTCCGCGCCAGGCTGGCCGCGCCGGAAACCATGGCGCGCGAGTACCTGGCTGCCCACGGTCAGCAACTGGGACTGGGGCGCAGCGCCGATGCCGATCTGGTGCACACAGCCACGCGTGCCGCGCAGGCCCTGACGGTGGTGCGCTTCGGGCAGGCGCAGGACGGCGTGCCGGTGTATGGCAGCGATATCGCCGTGACCGTCGCGCCGGATGGCCGCATCATCTATGTCGCCAACGCCAGTGTCCGCAACCTGGCCAGCGTCGACACACGCGAAGTGGTCAGCGGCAAGGACGCCCTGGCCGGGGTACAGGAATACCTGGGTGTCGGTGCCACGCGCCTGAACCTGGTCGACAAGGTCATCTTCCAAAGCACGGCGGGAACCCATCTTGCCTGGCAGGTCACGGTGCAGGCCGATGGCCTGGCGGGCACCTGGCAAGTGCTGGTCGATGCCCATGACGGCAGCGTGCTGCGCGCCGAAGACACCAATCTCTACCACCACCACGACGGCGGTGCGCGCGTGGATGGCACCGGTTGGGTGTTCCTGCCCGACCCGCTGTCCAGTACCCGCAGCAACTATGGCGATCCGGGCTACACCGACGCCAATGACGCCGACTCGCCGCAGCTCACCGCTGCCCGGGTACAGGTGCCGCTGCGCGACATCAGCTTCAGCGGTGGCAACTACAGCCTGGCCGGGCCGTATGCGGTGTGCTGGGAGTGGGAAGCACCCAACGACAACGATTGTCCGGTGCAGCCGTCCAACGTGTTCGATGTCACCCGCAACCACCTCAATTTCGAGGCGATCAACGGCTATTACCACCTGGACCGGTTCATGCGCTACGTCAACGAGACGCTGGCCGTGACCGCCATGCCGGTGCGCTATGCCGGCGGCGTCCGTTACGACGCCCATGGCGCCAACGGTGCCGACAACGCCTATTATCAGCCGTCAACCGACGCCATCGTCTTCGGCGAAGGCGGCGTCGATGATGCCGAGGACGCCGATGTCCTGGTCCATGAGCTGGGCCACGCCATCCACAACTGGGTGACCAATGGCGGCCTGTCGCAGGTGCAGGGCCTGTCCGAGGGCACCGGCGATTACCTGGCCATGGCCTACAGCCACAGCCTGGATGAACACCTGTGGACGCCGGCCGACCCGCAGTGGTACCGGGTGTTCAAGTGGGATGGCCACAACCAGTACTGGAACGGGCGCATCACCAACTACCAGATGCAGACCACCTACCAGAGCCTGCCCGGCTCGATCCACACGGCCGGACAGTACTGGGCCTCGTGCAATCGCGAGGCACGCGACGTCATCGGCGGCGAACTGATGGACCGCGCCTTCCTGGTCGGCCTGTCGATGACCGCCAGCAACACCAACCAGCGTGATGCCGCGCAGGCGGTAATCAATGCCGCTGCCACGCTGGGCTATAGCCAGGCGCAGATCAACGCCATCGCCGTCGCCTACAACTCGGGCAACACCGGCGGCAATACCGGCTGCACCTACAACGTCACCGTGCCGCAGGTGTCGGTCGAACCGGTGGCGCAAATCACGCCGGCCACGATCAGCGAAACCCTGTTCGAAGGCGAGTCGGTGGACGTGCTGCTGAGCATCGGCAATCTTGGCCAGCAGGCCCTGGTCTGGTCGATCACCGCGTCCACCAACGCCTGTGCCAGCGCGGCAACCCTGCCGTGGCTGAGCTGGTCGCCGGGCAACGGCAGCGTCAATCAGAACGACGTCGATGAAGTGGATGTGCTGCTGGATGCCGCCGACCTGGGCGAGGGTCTGTACCAGGCGCATCTGTGTGTCCAGACCAATGATGCCGACAATGCCGTTCATGCGATCCCGGTGTCGCTGGATGTGCAGTTCGACGACTTCATCTTCGCCCATGATTTCGAGTGCACCAGTGACCTGGCCGAGTGTGCCGACCCGGAGGTGTACGAGTCCGGTCCGATCAACCATGTGCTGAGCGCCACCTTGAACGGCACTTCGATCAAGTGGATCACCGGCGAAATCATCGACACCGATCCGCAGGGCTGGGACATGAACCTGTACAACTCCGGCGGCCTCACCGCCTGGTGGAGCTTTTCGCCGGCCCTGAACGGTGGCGTGGCGCCCACGACCGGATCATCCAATCTGTCGGTGCTGGACAGCGGCGCCATCATCGGTCCGGGCTCGACGTTCAGCCGCGGCAGCGGAGCGATGACGGACTGGCGCGCAGGGGCCAGCGGCTACATCGGCTTCAAGTTCGATTGCGCGGCGCTGCCGGAGCCACCGGCCAGCAACACCTGCTATGGCTATGTGCAGTTCCAGACCACGGCTGGCACCGGCTACCCGGCGACGATCATCAGCTACGCCTACAACCGGGTCGGCAATCCGATCACGATTCCCTGATCGGTGAAATCCCTGCCGGCAGCCGGACACAGCCTCCGCTGCCGGCAGGGATGATCGGGCTCCATCGCCACCGGCAATCCGGCCAGTCAGGTTGATTGCCGGCGGCGGTCAATGGCCGACTCCCTCGGATGTGACCGGCCAGCAGGCCGGTCACGCCTGTGCGGCATCGACCGTTGCCTGGCTGCGTTCCCGATCCATCGTGCACCACGTTTTCTTTGCGGCCGGACCCCAGGCCACAACCGGCGATATGCTGGCGCTCCGATCCCGCGCCGACGGCGCCAGGACATGGCATGAGCACGAGCGCTGTTGCCCGGGGCAGGGCGGAGCATTGGGGCCGGGCCGCGCGCGCGGCCAGGCTTACGCCACGGCGGCCATTGCTGGCATGGTGGCCTCTGCGGATCAATCAATGGAGTTGGCCATGGCCATCAAGACCGTTTTCCTTGCCGCTGGCGGTGGCTTCGACCAGGTCAGCGTCGGCAGCACGGAAACAACCCCGCCCGGACCGGGCCAGATCAGCGTGCGCCTGCGCGCCAGTTCGCTCAACTTCCATGATTACCTGGTGGTGAGCGGCGTCTCGGCACCGGACCAGCGGCGGATCCCGATGGCCGATGGCGCCGGCGAAGTCACCGCTGTCGGTGCCGGTGTCGAGGAGTTCGCCGTCGGCGACCACGTCGTCAGCACGTTCTTCCCGGACTGGCTCGATGGTGAGCCGCAGGTGCAGGGCTTCGGTCGCGTGCCGGGTGATGGCATCGACGGCTACGCCCGCGAACAGGTCACGGCGCCGGCCAATGCGTTTACCCGCGCGCCGCGTGGCTGGAGCCATGCCCAGGCGGCGACCCTGACCACCGCCGGGCTCACCGCCTGGCGCGCCCTGTTCGAACAGGGCCAGCTCACGCCGGGGCAGAGCGTACTGGTCCAGGGCACCGGCGGCGTTTCCATCTTCGCCTTGCAACTGGCGCGCCTGGCGGGTGCCCGGGTGATCGCCACCTCGTCCAGCCAGACCAAACTGGAACGGCTGCGCGCGCTGGGTGCCGATGAGGTGGTCAACTACCGCGCCGACCCGGAATGGGGTACCACGGTGCGTGGCTTGACCGACGGCCGCGGTGTCGACCACGTCATCGAGGTCGGCGGCCCGGATTCGCTGCTGCAGTCCATGCACGCGACCCGGGTGGGTGGCCACATCGCCCTGATCGGCGTCCTCAGCGGGGTCCAGGCCAAGCTGCCGATGGGCCTGGCACTGGCGCGGCAACTGCGCCTGCAGGCGCTGCTGGTGGGCAACCGCCGGCAGCAGCAGGCGATGGTCAGGGCGCTGGATGCCAGCCCCCTGCGCCCGGTGATCGACCAGCACTTCGCCCTGGATGATCTGGTCGCAGCTTTCCGGCACCAGGAAAGCGGTCGCCATCTGGGCAAGATCGTGCTTGATATCTGAGCGGCGATGATCCTGCGCAGCCCTGCTGTCGAGCCGGCGAACGACTTGTTCGGCCACCGGCCGGCACTTGCCAGGGGCGATCGACAATGACCGGCCATGGCCAGCCGGAACCGGTGCTTGCGCCGCCGCCGCGCTCACCGCCACAGCGCAGCATCGTGCGCACCATGTTCGAGCTGCGGCCGCTGCCCCGGCCGCGGCTGCTGTTCTCGGCCCGGGCGGCGCTGTGCATGGCTGTGCCGGTATTGGCAGGCTGGTTGGCGGGCGATCTCCAGGCCGGATTGATGGCGGCCACCGGCGGTTTCACCGCCTTGTATGGACGCGGCCGGCCGTACTCCAGCCGGGCGATTGAATTGGCGATCATCGCCCTGGCTTTCGCCCTGGTGGTGGCGATCGGCAAGGCCGTCTCGGTTATTCCCTGGGCGGTGGTGCCGACCGTGGCGCTGATCGCCATGGTCGCGACCTGGATCGGCAATGCCCTGAAGATCGGGCCGCCCGGGGCGTACATGTTCATGATGGCCGGTGCCGCCGCCACGGCCATGCCGGCCGGTCATATCTCGCCGCTGCAAGGCTTTTTCCTGGTGCTGGCCGCCGGCGGTTTCGCCTGGCTGGCGCACATGTCCGGTGTCCTGGTGCGTCCGCGCGGCCCTGAGCAACGGGCGGTGACCACGGCGGCCAAGGCGGTAACCGCGTTCATCGAAGCAGTCGGCTCGCCACAGGAGGGCAAGACGCGCCAGATCGCCGCCCAGGCGCTCGCCGATGCCTGGCATGCGCTGGTTGGCTATCAGCCCTCCCGGCCGCGCCCGGACAGCCTGCTCGCCGGCCTGCGCCTGCGCACCCGGCGCTTGAATGCGCTGTTCGCCGAAGCGGTCAGGGCCGCCGCGGAAGGCCGGCCGCCGGCCGTGGATGCGCTGCCACACAGCCAGCGCCTGGGCGATCTGTCCGTGCCGGTGCCGGCCGCGGACCGGAACACGGTGCGTGCTGATGCACCGCTGGGGCATCCCTCGGCGGCGTCTGCGCTGCGCCAGTCGCTGCGCCTGCGATCGATGCCGATGCTGGTGGTCACCCGGGTCGGGCTGGCGGCGCTGTTGGCCGGCGGCATCGGCGCCATGTTCGAGCTGGAGCGCGCCTACTGGGCGGTGGCCGCGGCCGTGCTCATGCTGCATCAGGGCCTGGAAGGCCGGCCGCTGCTGCAGCGCTGCATCGAGCGCCTGGTCGGCACCTGGATCGGCCTGCTTCTGGCCGGCGCACTGCTGTGGCAGCCACCCTACGGCCTGTGGCTGGTGGCCGTGATCATGGTCTTGCAGTTCACCATCGAGATGGTGGTGCTGCGCAATTACGCGCTGGCGGTGATCTTCATCACCGCCGCGGCGCTGACCCTGGCCGCCGGTGGCCTGCCGGTGCCGGACCTGGGCAGCTATCTGCTGGCCCGTGGTGTCGATACCGCGGTTGGCTGCGGCGTGGCGCTGGCCGTATTCCGCCTGACCTGGCCACGGGCGTCGGTAGCGTTGTTGCCCGAGCAACTGGCGCAGGTGCTGGCCGCCATCGACACCGTCGCCGGCCATCTGGCCGCGGGCGATGTTGGCAGCGCCCAGGCGCGGCAGGCGCAGCGCGAGCTGCAGCATGGCTGTTTCAGCCTCATCCAGGCCTACGAGCGCGCCACCGCCGGCAGCCGGCAGCCGCATCCATCGGTGGAAAAGCTGTGGCCGACGATCGCCGCCACCGAGGAACTGGCCCTGCGCTTGCTCACCGAAGGTGCAGCGATCGCACGCCTGGCGCCCGAAGCCGGCCGCGACGCCGCCCATGCCCTGTTCGACGGCGACGGTCTGGCGGCCTTGCGTCAGGCCCTGGCCGAGGCCGGGCGGGCGCTGGCGGGCCAACATGTCGCCCAGCCGGCTGCGGGCCTGCCCGGTTTCATCGCCCGGGAAGTGGCCGACCTGTACCGGGGTTTGCGCAGCGAGAACAGCTGAGAGCGGTACGGCCAGGGGCGAATCGCCTGGATCGGCTGGCCGCCGGCCAAGTCATTTAGCCATGCTGGCGGGGTGACGGTGTCGTCGGCTTGCCTGCGGCGGTGCCAGCGTGCCGGCAGCAACGGGGAACGTGCGATGACTCGAATAGCGCCCCCTGTCAGCGCTGGACGCTGTCGCGCAGGCTGCGACGCGCGCTGGGCGTTTGCACCGGAAGCTCGACATCGATCCAGACCAGACGATGGTCGCTGGCATCGAGCAGTTCGGCATCGGCCTCGCTGGACAGCGGCCAGTAGACCCCCGAATCGACGACGCGCATGCCGTTGGAAGGCAGCACATAGTCCACGCGCAGATTGCCGGGTGGATCGGAAAACACCGCCGTGTCATGGCGTGGATCACCGCGGTGGGCCAGGTTGCTGCCGCCCATGCGATGGGCCGATTCGGCGCCGCCATCGCTGCCCGGCACCGGCTGCGCCTGGATCCGCGGATGGTTGAGCAATTGGGCGATCGCGCCGGGATGGCTGTCGCCGTCGACCGGGTCGGCATTGAAATCACCGGCGACCACGAACAGGGCATCGGCGGGCAGGCCGCCTTGGACACCGGCGTCATCGACGATGTAGGCCGACCGTTCGGTATCGCCACTGACATGATCGGCCAGCAGCCGGATCTCATCGAAGTTGCGGCGGCTGTTGCGCTTCTCCTCGCCATCGAACACCGGCGGCGTGGGATGGGCGGCAATCAGGTGGATGCGTCCGGCCCGGGTCCAGATGGGCAAATCCCAGTGGCTCTTGGATGACAGCGGGAACAGCGCCAGGGTGTCGTCGCTGTACCAGGGCGTGCCATCGGTCTGGGCCGGAAGCAGGGCGCCGGGCATATCGCGCCAGCGCAGTTCCCGGAAAGTGCGCGCCTCACGGCTCACGATCGGATAGCGCGACAGCACCAGCATGCCGTACTGGCCCGGGAAGCGGCCAAAGCCCCAGGCATCGCCGGGGCCGCCGATTTGGCCGTCGCGATCCAGGTCGCGGCCGCTGGCGATGCCGGTGTTCACCGGCGCCAGGAAGTGGTAGCGGTAGCGGATGCCGGAATGGCCGTGCTGGCCGCGGATCAAATAGTTATGGATGAAATCCTCGTGCGCCTTGCCGTCCGGATCCCAGTCGAATTCGTTGATCAGCAGCACATCTGGGCGCACCGCCTGGATGATGCCGGCCACGCGCCGAAGCTGATCATCGCGGCGGCTGCCCAGCCGTTCCCGCAGCTCGCCGTCGCTGGCGCCGGACAGGGAAGCATTGAAGGTTGCGAAACGGATCTTCACCCGTGACCCGGACTCGGTTGCCGAAAGGTTGGCGGCGTCCGCCTTGGACACCGGCGCGAAGGCCAGGGGCAAGGCCAGGGGCAGGGCCAGAAGCCAGGCCAGGGCGATGCCGGGCAAGCTGAGGATACGCGCTGGCCGCGCCATCTCAGGGCAGCCCCGCCGGCGCGATGACCGGGTCGGTGCCGCCGTTGGCGCTGACAACTGCAGTCGTGGCGTCGGTATCCGGCCGGTAATCCCGCCAGTGACCCTGATGCAGGATTTCAAGCGGTTGGAAGCGGGATTTGTAATGCATTTTCTCGTGTCCAGCCAGCCAGTAGCCAAGGTAGAGATGGCGCAGGCCCAGCATCCGGGCCCGTTCGACCTGCTGCAGGATACACAACACGCCCGGGGAACGGTCGGCATGATCGGGGCTGAAGAAGGTGTACACCGCCGACAGGCCCTGGCTGCCGACATCGGTCACCGCCAGCGCGATCAACTCTTCACCCAGGCGCAGTTCCAGGAACCAGGTGCTGCCCCAGGGCGCAATCAAAAACCGCTCGAACTCGTCCGGCCCCGGATCATCCATGCCGCCGCCAGGGTGGCGCCAGGCCAGGTAGCGCTCGTACAGGGCCATGGCCTCGGCGTCGGCGGCGGCAGGTCGCCAGTTGATCTGCAGATCGCCATTGCGGGTCAGACAGCGTCGCTGTGCGCGCCGCGGCTGGAACCGTGCCACCGGAATCCGGCACGGCACGCAGGCACGGCAGTTCTGGCAGTTGGGCCGGTAGACATGGCCGCCGGCACGCCGGAAACCCCAGTCCAGGGCTGCCTGGTAGACAGCCGGCAAGCCCGGGTCGAGCGGATCGATCACCAGGTTGCGGGCGCTGCGTCCCGCGTAATAGCCACAAGGGTGTTCCATGGTCTGGAACAGGCGCACGGTGCCGGTCTTCATGGCCCCGAGCATAACCAGCGCACCGTCGGCAGGTGTGAAACCGTCGTTGCCGCCACCGGCCACCGCGCAGCGCCCGCCGCGGCCCTATAATGTGCCGCCTTCACCAGAGCCATTTGGAGACATCGCGCATGCGCATTCTGGCTGAGGCGCTCACCTTCGACGACGTCTCGCTCATCCCCGCCTATTCCAACGTCCTGCCCAGGGAGGTCTCGCTGCGGACCCGGCTGACGCGGAACCTTCAGGTCAACCTGCCCCTGGTTTCAGCGGCCATGGATTCGGTCACCGAAGGCCCGATGGCCATCGCCATGGCCCAGTTCGGCGGCATCGGCATCGTGCACAAGAACATGTCGCTTGAACACCAGGCGGCCGAAGTACGCATGGCCAAGAAATTCGAGGCCGGCGTGATTCGCGATCCGATCACCGTCGGGCCCGATACCTCGATCCGGGAAGTGCTGGAACTGACCCGGGCGCAGAACATCTCCGGCGTGCCGGTGGTCGACCGCGGCGAGCTGGTCGGCATCGTCACCAACCGCGACCTGCGCTTCGAGCGCCAGACCAGCGATCCGGTGCGCAACATCATGACCGGCAAGGATCGCCTGATCACCGTCGGCGAGAACGCCAGCGACGAGGAAGTGCTGGCGCTGATGCACCGGCACCGGATCGAGAAGGTGATGGTGGTCAACGAGGCCTTCCAGTTGCGCGGCCTGATCACGGTCAAGGATGTGCAGAAGGCGCGCGACAACCCCAATGCCGCCAAGGACGTGCACGAGCGCCTGCTGGTCGGCGCCGCGGTCGGTGTCGGCGGCGATACCCAGGCCCGGGTCGCGGCCCTGGTCGAGGCCGGCGTCGACGTGGTCATCGTCGATACCGCGCACGGCCATTCCCAGGGCGTGCTCGACCGCGTCGCCTGGGTCAAGAAGCAGTATCCGCAGGTGCAGGTGATCGGCGGCAACATCGTTACCGGCGATGCCGCCAGGGCGCTGATCGACGCCGGCGCCGATGGCGTCAAGGTTGGTGTCGGCCCCGGTTCCATCTGCACCACGCGCATCGTCGCCGGGGTTGGCGTGCCGCAAATCTCGGCGGTGGCCATGGTCCGCGAGGCGATCGGCGATGACGTGCCGATCATCGCCGACGGCGGCATCCGCTATTCCGGTGACATCGCCAAGATTCTCGTCGCTGGCGCCTCCACGGTGATGATCGGCGGCCTGTTCGCCGGCACCGACGAGGCGCCCGGCGAGATCGAGCTGTACCAGGGCCGCTCCTACAAGATCTACCGCGGCATGGGTTCACTCGGCGCCATGCAGGCCGGCAGCAAGGACCGCTATTTTCAGGACGCCACCGACGCCGACAAGCTGGTGCCCGAAGGCATCGAGGGTCGGGTCGCCTACAAGGGCCCGGTGCGCCACATCGTGCACCAGCTCGCCGGCGGCCTGCGCGCGGCCATGGGCTATGTCGGCTGCGGCACCATCCAGGAGCTGCGGACAAAGCCGCAGTTCGTGCGCATGACCGCGGCCGGCGTGCGCGAATCCCATGTCCACGACGTGCAGATCGTCAAGGAACCACCCAATTACCGGCTCAATTGAGGTCTGCGTGAGCGCGAACACTTCTGATCCGCGGCCGGCCACCGGGCCGGCCACCGCTGTCGACGGCATGCCCGACATCCATCGCGACCGCATCCTGATTCTGGATTTCGGCGCCCAGTACACCCAGCTCATCGCCCGGCGCATCCGCGAGCTGGGCGTGTTCTGCGAGATCTGGGCCTGGGACCATGATCCCACGCAGATCGCGCAGTTCGGGGCCAACGGCATCATCCTGTCCGGCGGCCCGGAATCGACCACGATGGCCAATGCGCCGCGTGCGCCGCAGGAAGTGTTCGACAGCGGCTTGCCGATCCTGGGCATCTGCTACGGCATGCAGACCATGGCCGCGCAACTGGGCGGCGCCACCGAGGCGGCAACGCAGCGCGAATACGGCCACGCCGAAGTCGACGTCATCGAGCCCGATAGCCTTCTGTCCGGCCTCAGCGACCATCCCGGCAGCGCCCGGCTCAATGTCTGGATGAGCCACGGCGATCATGTCGTCAAGGCGCCGCCCGGATTCGTCACCACCGCCCGCACCGAGCGCATCCCGGTGGCCGCCATGGCCAACGAACAGCAGCGCTGGTACGGCGTCCAGTTCCACCCCGAAGTCACCCACACCCTGCAGGGCCAGACCCTGCTGCGCCGTTTCGTGGTTGATGTCTGCGGCTGCTCGACGCTGTGGACGCCGGCCCACATCATCCAGGACCAGATCGCCCGGGTGCGCGAACAGGTCGGCACCGACGAGGTGATTCTGGGCCTGTCCGGTGGCGTTGACTCCTCCGTGGTCGCCGCGCTGCTGCACCAGGCCATCGGCGACCAGCTCACCTGCGTGTTCGTCGACACCGGCCTGCTGCGCTGGCAGGAAGGCGATCAGGTGATGGCCATGTTCGCCGAGCACATGGGCGTGAAGGTAATCCGCGTCGACGCCGCGCAGCGCTACTTCGCCGCCCTGGCCGGCATCACCGACCCGGAAGCCAAGCGCAAGCTGATCGGCAACCTGTTCGTGGAAATCTTCGAAGAACAGGCCGGCAAACTGGCCAATGCCCGCTGGCTGGCGCAGGGCACGATCTATCCCGACGTGGTCGAATCGGCCGGCGCCGGTACCGGCAAGGGCCACCTGATCAAGAGCCACCACAACGTCGGCGGCCTGCCCGAACACATGAACCTGGGCCTGGTCGAACCGCTGCGCGAACTGTTCAAGGACGAAGTGCGCCGCATCGGCACCGAGCTGGGCCTGCCGCGCACCATGGTCTACCGGCACCCGTTTCCCGGCCCCGGCCTGGGCGTGCGCATCCTGGGCGAGGTCAAGCCCGAGTACGCCGAACTGTTGGCCCGCGCCGATGCCATCTTCATCGACGAACTGCGCAAGGCCGACCTCTACGACCAGGTCAGCCAGGCCTTCGCCGTGTTCCTGCCGGTCAAGTCCGTCGGTGTCGTCGGCGACGCCCGCGCCTACGACTGGGTCATCGCCCTGCGCGCGGTGGAAACCATCGATTTCATGACCGCCCGCTGGGCACCGCTGCCCTGGCAATTCCTCGGCCGCGTCTCCAACCGCATCATCAACGAAGTGCCCGGCATCTCGCGCGTGGTCTACGACATCAGCGGCAAACCGCCGGCGACGATTGAGTGGGAGTGAATTGACGTCCTTCGAGGACTTTCGATAGTTATCGAAAACTGATGTAACATGTTGATTTAGAAATAAATGCGTCGCGGAACCCATCGGTGGCTATGGTCGGCCAGCGGAAATTGCGTGGAACGCAGGTGAGACTCGTCGTCACATCGAGTCCAAAATAAAAACCACGTCAGGCCAACAAGGCGTAGCAGGCGCCGATATAAAAGAAGCTCCCTTCCCGTTACCACCGCCAGAAGACAGGTCCGGATCGCCGCGCTTGTCTGGGATGCGTTGGATCGCGTCAGCGAAATGCAAGCGCACTGCGAAAGCGAACTGGCACGCCCTGCCGCCCTTCGCCAATCCATCCTCAAAGACGCTTTTTCCGGCCGCCTGGTCCCGCAGGATCCCAGCGACGAACCCGCCTCCGAACTGCTGGCCCGCGTCCGTCAGGCCGGTGGGGGCAGGCAAGGGCGCCGTGGCCGCGGGAGCTGAGCGAGATCACCAGGCATACCCGCTGCAACGAACCAGAAAATGACTTGCAAAGTAGACATACAGGGTGCCAATGTCTACTTTACTGGTCATTTTAGTTGACTTTGCTTCCGCGCTGCGCATAGGCTGGGCCTGGTTCAAGACACTGCCGACCGGCCTCGCCACTGGCAGCACGCAGCCCCCATGAACAATCCCCGCACCTATTCCCGCCACGGCCGCGAAGCGCTGGCGCTGCTTGGCAAGCAGATCCGTCTGGGCCGCAAGCAGCGGCGCTGGAGCGAGCTGGAGCTGGCCGAGCGGGCCGGCATCGCGCGCGCCACCTTGCAGAAGATCGAGAAGGGCGACCCCGGCAGCAGCATCGGGCTGGTGTTCGAGGTGGCGGTGCTGGTGGGCGTGCCGCTGTTCAAGCCGGAGCTGCCAGACCTGGTCCGCGAGCGCGAGCGCGTGGACGACAAGCTCGCTCTGCTGCCCAAGGCCGTGCGCGCCATCCCGAAGGCGGTTGACGATGCCTTCTGACCCGCGCGAAGCCTATGTCTGGACGTGGCTGCCGGGCGCCACCGTGCCGGTGGTGGCCGGGCGGCTGGCGGCGGACGGCGCACAATTGCTGTTCAACTATGGCCAGAGCTATCTGTCGCGCGCCGATGCCATTGCCCTGTATGCGCCGGAGCTGCCGCTGAAGGCCGGCGTGCTGCCGCTGTTGCCGGGCCTGTCCATGCCGGGCTGTCTGCGCGATGCCGCGCCCGATGCCTGGGGCCGGCGCGTGATCATCAACCGCCGGATGGGCCTGAAGGGCGCCGGGGTGGACACGACCCGGCTGGATGAACTGACGTACTTGCTGGCGTCGGGCTCGGACCGCGTTGGCGCGCTCGATTTCCAGCGCTCGCCCAGCGAGTACGTTGCGCGCGGCGACGGTGCGGCCACGCTGGACGAACTGTTGGCTTCAGCCGAGCGGGTGGAGCAGGGCATCCCGCTGAGCCCGGAACTGGACCAGGCCCTGCTGCACGGCAGCTCCATCGGCGGCGCCCGCCCCAAGGCGCTGATCGACAGCGGGGAACGCAAATGCATCGCCAAGTTTTCCTCCACCGGTGATCTCTACAACGTGGTCAAAGCCGAGTTCGTGGCCATGCGCCTGGCGGCGGCGGCGGGCCTGGACGTGGCCCCGGTCCGCCTGGCTCGCGCCGCCGGCCGCGACGTGCTGCTGATCGATCGCTTCGACCGCGTGCCCGCGGCCGATGGCTGGCAACGTCGTGGGATGGTGTCGGCGCTGACCCTGTTCGCGCTGGACGAGATGATGGCCCGTTATGCGAGCTACCAGGAGCTGGCCGAGATCGTGCGCCATCGCTTCACCCGACCGGCGGCCACGCTGCGCGAGCTGTTTGGCCGAATGGTGTTCAACGTGCTGTGTGGCAACACCGACGACCACGCACGCAACCACGCCGCGTTCTGGGACGGCACGGCGCTGGAGCTGACCCCGGCCTATGACCTGTGCCCACAGGCGCGCAGTGGCAACGTGGCCAGCCAGGCGATGCTGATTGCCGGGCAGGACCGGCGCAGCCGCATCGCGACCTGCCTGGATGCCGGCCACCATTTCCTGCTGGCACGGCAGGATGCGATCGACATAATCGAAGCGCAACTGCACAGCCTGGGCGACCACTGGGCAGGGGTCAGGGAGGAAGCGCAGCTCACCGCCACCGACCGTGCCCTGTTGTGGGGGCGCCAGTTCCTCAACCCCTATGTTTTCGAGGAGCTGGACGGCGATGCCGCCGGCCTCGCGGCGCTGGCGGCGAAGTTGCGCGGCCCCGGCCAGTGATCAGGACAACGCATGAGCCACGAGCAACTGGTCGCGGTCGCCAAGCTGTGGACTACGCGCACGTGCTGCGCGACCACGGCATTTCCTGCGGTGACTACATCGAATAGATCACCTGCCTGCTGTTCCTGAAGATGGACCAGGAGCGCAGCGAACTGCTGGGCGAGGAATCCGCCATCCCGCCCGAATGGAACTGGGCCGTGCTGGTGAAGCACGACGGCGAGGCGCTGGAGCGCCAGTACCGCCGCACACTGCAGGCGCTGGCGAAGGCCGACGGCCTGATCGGCACCATCTTCCGCAAGTCCCAGAACAAGCTCTCCGACCCGGCCAAGCTCAAGCGCGTGGTCAGCCTGATCGACAACGAAGGCCCTTGGATCGGCCTGGACGTGGACGTGAAGGGCAACATCTACGAGGGCCTGCTGGAGCGCAACGCGTCGGAGGTGCGCTCCGGCGCCGGCCAGTACTTCACTCCGCCCCCGGTGATCGACGCGATCGTGAAGTGCGTGGACCCGCGCATCGGCGAAACCATCTGCGACCCGGCCTGCGGCACCGGCGGCTTCCTGCTCACCGCGTTCGAGCACATGAAGGGCCAGAGCCAGGACCGCGACAGGCTGCGCAAGCTGCGCCACGGCGCACTGCACGGCGTGGACATCGTCGATGAGGTGGTGCGCCTGTGCGCGATGAACCTGTACCTGCACGGCGTCGGCAACGGCGACAGCCCGGTGACCCAGGGCGACGCGCTCGCCGCCGACCCCGGCGACCGCTACAAGGTGGTGCTGACCAATCCGCCGTTCGGCAAGAAATCCAGCTACCAGGTGGTGGGCGAGGACGGCAGCGTGACCAGCGAGCGCGAGACCTACGAGCGCGACGACTTCAAGTTCACCACCTCCAACAAGCAGCTCAACTTCCTGCAGCACATCATGACCATCCTGGACAGCCACGGCCGCGCCGGCGTGGTGCTGCCCGACAACGTGTTGTTCGAGGCCGGTCGTGCAGGGGAGGGCATCCGCAAACGCCTGCTGGAGCAGTTCAACTTCCACACCCTGCTGCGCCTGCCCACCGGCATCTGGTACAGCCCCGGCGTGAAGGCGAACGTGCTGTTCTTCGACAAGCGCCCGGCCTCGCGCGAGGTGCAGACCAGGGAACTTTGGGTCTACGACTACCGCACCAACGTCCACAAAACGCTCAAGACCAAACCGCTGATGCACGCTGATCTGGATGACTTCATCGGCTGCTATCACCAGCGCAAGGAAACCGAGTGCGCATTTCGGTGATCGTGACCGCTCGTTTCGGTCGATCGTGACCGGTCACCGCCGGGCGGTTGTGCGTTGAGCCAGTGTACCGGGGTCGGTCACGATGGATCGAGGATTTCGCCCTTTCCCGGCGGTTTTCTGCGCAGCGATTCGCCCTTGAGGGCGATGCGGTGGGAGCGGTGCACGAGACGGTCGAGGATGGCGTCGGCGAGGGTCGGATCGTTGAGCCAGGCGTGCCAGTGTTCGATGGGCAACTGGCTGGTGATGACGGTGGATTTGCTGGTGCTGCGGTCGTCGATGACTTCGAGCAGGTCGTGGCGGGCAGCTTGGTCGAGTGGGGTCATGCCCCAGTCGTCGAGGATCAGCACGTCGACGCGGGCAAGCTGGGTGAGCAGGCGCCCGAAGCTGCCGTCGGCATGGGCGATGCGCAGGGCTTCGGTCAGGCGGGCAACGCGCTGATACAGCACCGGGAAGCCTTGGCGACAGGCGTGTTGGCCGAGCGCGCAGGCCAGCCAGGTCTTGCCCACGCCGGTGGGGCCGGTGATGAGCAGGCTTTGCCCTTCACGCACCCAGTCGCCGCCGGACAAGGTCGCGACCAGGCGCTTGTCGAGACCGCGACTGGCGCTGTAGTGCACGTCTTCCAGACAGGCCTGGGCATGCTTGAGCTTGGCCGCACGCAGCAGGCGCTCCAGGCGCCTGCCGTCGCGCCAACTGCGTTCGCGATCGACCAGCAGGCCGAGGCGATCCTCGAACGTGAGGTCGTTGCAGGCCGGCAGCAGGCGCTGTTCTTCGAACGCGCGTGCCATGCCGTCGAGCTTGAGGGCGCGCAAGGCGTCCAGGGTGGGATGGGACAACATGCTTGTCTCCTTTCAGTGGGTGGTGGTGGGATCGAGGTAGTACGCAGGGCCACGCACGTTGTCGTGGTCGGGGCTGACCCAGTCGGTCTGGGCCACCGCGCTCGGCAGCGGTTGCCGGTCCAGTCCGCCCTGCAAGATGGACTGCACGGATTTGCGCGTACGCGCGCCGATGGCCAGGCTGCGCGCACAGGCCGCCTCCAGGCGCGGATGGCCGTACTCACGCGCCAGCGCCAGCAGGCCCAGGCAGCTGCGATAGCCCATCTCCGGATGCGGTCGATGGGTCAGCAGGTGCTCGACCAGCTCAGCCGGGAACTGTTCGCGCAGCGTCGCCGGGTCGCCGACGCCGAACGTTCCCTGGCGCTGAAGGAAACCAAAAAGGCGCGCCAGGACGTTCGAATCGGCAGCAACAAGGTCAAGGCAGCGCAGCGCCGGCTGGACGTACTGAAGGGCAAGCCCAGCGACCAGGACCAGCGCATCTTTCCTGGCGTCCATTGCCCGGTGCTGGTCGCCGAAGGCGGGCGCCTGGTGGTCAAGCTGATGCGCTACCAGTGCCGGCCGGCGGGCAAGCCAGCCTTCTACGACCGCAAATACCCCGGCACCTACAACGCCCGACGCGACAATCTCGAAGGCTTCTGGGGCGGGCTGTTCGGCCACCACCACGGAATCATGATCGCCGAGCGCTTCTACGAGTACGTCGAGATCGACGGCAGCAACCGGATCCTTGAGTTCACCCCGCGCACCGGTGAGCCGATGCTGGTGGCCTGCCTGTGGTCACACTGGACCGACCCGAAGGGGCAGGAGCCCGAGCTGTTGTCCTTCGCCGCCATCACCGACGAACCCGAACCGGAAGTCGCCGCCGCCGGCCACGACCGCACCATCATCAACATCAAGCCGGAGCACCTGGACACCTGGTTGAACCCGGACCCGCAGGATCTGGCAAGCCTGCATGCCATCTTCGACGACCGGCGCCATCCTTACTATGAACATCGCGTGGCGGCGTAGGATTGCGGCGCGGCTTGGAAGCAGTGGCTGGGTTCGCCAATTGAGCACGGTGAGTGCGGCTGCCGCACATGGATGAGTGCGCTGGCCGTAGATGGTTAGCGCTGGCGGGATGGACCTTCGGACATGGCTCACAACTTCGCATAATACATATTATGTATAGCCTCACGAGGCTTTCCCGGAAAATCCTGTCGGTATCCCCTTTACTTTGTCGTTTGATCCTTAACCATGTCACGCGCCGTAACCGTGTCGTTACCTGCGAATGACGGCTAGTAAAATCAACGCCTTCGGGAAGCTTTTGTTCACGCATGCTGGAAGCTTGGCTCAGCGCCAAGAGCCGTAACCGTGTCGTGATCCGTTACCGTGACGCGCTCTAGTTCTGAATCTCGGGGGATCTGGCGTCCTAGAGCACGGGTCCTAGCGGGCCTCAGTCAAGGTTCGCGGCTGACGTTTTCCGGGTCCTGGCCGATTCCTTCTTCCTCTGGGGCGTTCGCACGCTCCGCTTGGCCACCTTCGTGGGGCTTGGCTTGGTTTTGCGCTGTCGCAGGATCAACTCCAGTGCAGCAGGCAAGTCGCGCAACTGGGCCAGTTGTCCTGCTAGAGCTTCCGCCTTGGCTTGCTGGATCTCAGCCTGCCGCTGGGCGCCTAAGACTTTGGCGTTGCTCTGTTCCACTGCCAAAAGATGCGCTTTTTCGGCCGCCGCCTGCTCCTTTTGAAGGGTTGCGAGAAGTGCTTTGAGCTCGCTGCTCTGCTGGCGGGCGCGATCAACTTCGGCATGGGCCCGATCTTCTGTCGCCTGGACATGCCTCGCCAGCGTCTCCCGCTCGGCTTGGGCAGCGTCTTGGAGGGCCTCCAGGCGCCGGTCGGCCGCCTGTCGCGCGCTCTCTGCGCTTGCAGCTTGGTCCAGCGCAACATCACGCTGTTGAGCCAACTCGGCAACTTGGACTTCAAGCTGGCTGACTAACCGGCTGAGCTCGGCCGCTTGGGTGGAAGCCACGCGCTCCGCTTGGGAGGCGACCTCGACTTTGTCGCGTATGGCGGAGGCTTCAAGGACGAAGGATTCGCGTTCGGCCTGGAGCGTGGCCTGTTCCTCCTGCAGGGCCGCACGTTCAGCCGCCACAGCATCCCTGGCACTAATGGCGGCACTGTCCAGCGCCAATCGCCACAGCTCCCCCGCGGCTTTCGCCACCGCGTCTGGTGCTTCCGGCAGCGAAAGACTCATCTGCTGTGCCTGCAATCGCTGGCCGAGCCCCTGCCACCAGGTCTCGAGCCAGCGGGTCACGGTGTTCGGAGATCCGGTGCCCAAGTGTGCGCGGATGCGCTCAACCGTGGGCCGTTCGCCTCTATCAACGATTTCGTCAGCGGCGGTGTGGACGTCGGATTCGGTGATGCCTCGGGCCATGGACGTGTCTCCTACGCGGGCGCCCTACTCTGTTGATTCCGTACTCACGATAAGTGATGATTATCGTGGCTATGGCATCCATTTCGTAGTAAATATTACATAATATGAAAGATAGTTCCACGATTCCGACCCTCGCCCAACCCGCAACCAGCGTGGTGCTGCCCCTTCAGTTGGCACAGCACGCGGTGGATGCGGTGCGCGAACTGCTCGCCGAAGCGGCGGCCGAGAACACCACGCGGAGCTACGCTAGCGCGCTGCGCTACTGGGCCGGCTGGCACGTTGCCCGCTATGGCATGGAATTGACGCTGCCTGTTCCGGAGGCCGTCGTGCTCCAGTTCGTGGTCGACCATGTTGTTCGCCGCAATGCCGATGGCGAGTTGACATGGGAGCTGCCGCCGGCTGTCGATCAGGCGCTCGTAGCTTCTGGTCTGAAAGCCAAGCCTGGGCCTTGGACGCTGTCCACGGTTCGGCACCGGGTTGCAGTCCTTTCCACGGCACACCGGCTCAAACAAGCTACCAATCCCTGTGAGCAACCGGCCATCCGGACGGTGCTCAGCCGCGCTGCCCGGGCGGCGGTCAAGCGCGGCGAACGGCCGCGCAAGAAGACCGCAATCACCTTGGCCGAACTGGAAGCCATGCTGGCCACCTGTGACGACAGCCTGGAAGGTCTGCGCGACCGCGCCCTGCTCTGCTTCGGGTTTGCCAGCGGCGGGCGCCGGCGGAGCGAGATCGCTGCCGCGGACATGCGCGACCTGCGCCGGATCGGTGACAAGGGTTACATCTATCGACTCGAGCACAGCAAGACCCAGCAGGCCGGCGTCACCGCGTCCTCCACGCCGGACAAGCCGGTGCTCGATCGGGCCGCCTTTGCGCTGGAGGACTGGTTGGAGGCGTCCGGGATCACCGAAGGCGCGATCTTCCGGCGGCTCTGGAAGCAGCGGATTGGCCCTGCCCTCTCCCCTGCCGCCGTCGGGGAGATCGTGCAGCGGCGGGCGCGCCTGGCGGGCCTGGAGGGGGATTTCGGCGGGCACAGCCTGCGGTCGGGGTTCGTGACCGAGGCCAGCCGCCAGGGGGTTTCGCTGCCGGCGATCATGCAGCTGACCGAGCACCGGGCGGTGTCGAGCGTGATTGGATACTTCCAAGCTGGTGGAGCTTCGAACAATCCAGCAGCTCGACTTCTCGAAGTCTGAATGCCGACAGTCGCCAGCTTCAAAACGACAAAAGCTGGGTTAGAAGAGTGCTTTACATAGTCCGCTAGCCAAACCGCACACCTACGCGACCGAATCGCGAGATGCAGGAATGAACATGTCGGATCACTATTCGAACAGCGGAAGCAGGCTCCGACGAATGCCCCATACCCAACGGCCAGTTCTGAGGCCATCGGGCGCTCGCACCCTACATCCAAGCGAACCGGAGTTCATTCGGGGGGGCATGCTGCCGCTCCGCACACGCCAAAATGGCCTGATCCAGTGCTTGCCAGTACTTGCAGCCGCTGCATGAGGGGCGTCCCTACCTGCAAGGACATTTGTCGCAGCGGGTGAGACCAAACGCCTGAAGACTGTGCCTTGACACGCTTGTTCGAGATCCTGCTAGGCATCGCCAGCGGTAGGATCGCGTCCTGACTCAACCGCATCCCTGTCCATCAACCAAGACGATGACCATCCGCCGCCGCTGCTACATGTGCGAAGCCGAGGGATCTACCAGCGAGCACGTCCCTCCCCGCGCGCTGTTTCCACAGGCAAAGGACGCGGCTGGTCAAGACCACCGCGCCGATCTGATCACCGTTCCCTCGTGCGAACTGCACAACATGGGAAAGTCGCGCGACGACGAGTTCCTGATGGTCAGCCTGGTCGGAATCATCGGCAACAACTCCATCGGATATCGCCACAAGTTCACCAAGGTCAACCGCGCGATCCGGCGAACGTCCTACAAGCTGCTGATGGAGGCATTCGTCAGCAAGCCGAAGCTTCACGCGGTCGACCTTGGAAACAACAGATTCATCGACGTGCTTTGGGGAACACCGGATCAGGCAAGACTCGCCTTCTGCTTCGAGCGGATTGTGCGGGGTCTTCACTATCACCACTTCGGAATCCCCTATGCGGGGCAAGTCAAAGTGTTGATCGGGTACCTGTCCTACGAGGCCGGAAGTACCAGAAACCTGCAAAGATTCATGCTGGACAAGGCGGAAATGGAGCTGGAATGCCGTCCGAAGTTCGGGCGGAACCAGGATGTCTTCTACTACCAGCTCACCGATCCGGACGAGTTCGGACTCTATCTCTTCCGCCTGTGCTTCTACGGAGGGGTCAACGTCTACGTGTCACTGATCCCCGGCAGCGCCGAAGCACCGACGCATCTGGGCTTCGAGTTGATGAAACGAGGCATCAAGACGATATTCACCTTGGGCGATCGCACCTACGACGTCGATTTTGGCGAGGAAGACTCCAGATGCGAAGCATCGCCGACGATGCCGGCAAAACCATGCAACCGGACCAGTAACCGCGACTGGCCCAGTCACGTCTCCACACCCCATCATCTGGCGATCTAACAAGTGTCCAAGAAGCACGGCAAGGACAAGCGACGGAAGAAGAGGCCGCGGGTCACTGGCAAGCGGCAAACTACATCCGACGCTGAGCAGGTGTTCTACGCTCGGCGAGCTGCGCTGGAAGCGCATCTGGTGAAAGTCCACGCCGCTGATGCGTATGCGGCACTGCTGGCTTCCGAGCTCTGGCTTCCCAACCTTTCTGCTCAGGTCAAGCACTGTTTCGCGACGACGACGTTCGCATCGATCCACGCCGATCGCTTCCAAGCCAGTCGCCGGATCAGCAGCTATGCGGATTTCCGGGAGTTCATAACCGAGGCGCATCGCCTCCTGCCATCGTTCCCGACGCTCGAGGACTACGCGCCGGAGCGTGACTGGGGCGAAGTGCGGGCGGTCACCGGCGCCGGGATCCAGCCGGTCTTCTACGGCGGTTCGGTCGAGCGGATCACCGACTTCATCGACGCGTTCCGCATGAAGCACGCACCAGATGGCGCAGCCATCCGTGACCTGGATAGCGCGCTGTCGATGCAGAGCCATCTGATCTCGAGCATCGAACGCCCGGAACCGGAAGTTGTCGGCGGCGCCGCGCTCGGCTCCCTGCACGTCCCGAGCGAGGCGTTCTGGTCTCGGTTCCAGCAAGTGCTACCGGAGCTTCTACAGGGAGCGCGCAGACAGGTGGTGAGTGACGACTTCGTGGTTCGCGCAGGCGCGCTGCACGTGGCACGGAACAGGAGCGACTTCGGCGATGCCATCATGCGTGGAACCGCGTTGCCCTATGTCTTCCTCGACATCGGCGGAGATCGCTATCCCGTCGCGCCGCGGGAGTCCGCCAGCGTGGTCATCCAGCACTGGGAGCAGCATTCCCGGCCCCAGCACCAAGTCGAAGCGACTGTTTCGGCTTCACTTGCGCCCTTCATCGCATCCCGATTGCGGCATGCATTCACCGGACCGTACCGGATCGCGATCCGGGATGGCGATCCTGAGCGTTTTGAGGTCCCCGCCGTTCTTTCCGATGGCGCCAGGATGTTCGTCATCATCGCGCTGGAGCCGGAGAGGCTTCCGCAGCTACATGCACTGGAAACGAGGTTGTTTTCCATGTTCGAGCAGGACGACGGTGTGCTGGCACTGGACATCGACGCCAACCGGCTGGTGCAGTTCCGGCCGCAGATGTCGGAACGGTTTGACGTCAACCAGGTGAAGATCATCGCCGTAGCCACCGACGCGTCTCCGACACCGAAGGTGATTCGCAGTCCGGGGTCAGACGCATACAAACTATTCCTGCCGGATTTCGTATCGATCTTCGAATCCGTGCGCGATACGGGAGATCTTGTTTCGTACTTCCAGTTCGTCGATGACGTCCACAGGATGGCGGTGGGACCGTTCGCCGGCGCAGTCGATCTCTTCGCCGCTTTCAGGCAGTCGCACGCGATGCTCGTGGATGGGGCCGTTCAACCCACGCATGTCTTCCTGGATCCCCACTGGGGGTCGAACTGGCGTTACGAACAACTGAAGGAGTTCTGGGCGGCCGCGCCCGGATCGTTTCCGGACGACGCTCCCTCGGCGTGGCGATTGCAGCCGTCCCGCGCATCCGATGGCCTGATCTGCCTGACCGGGAGGTCTGCCCCGAAGCTCGCCTGGCTGGCCGACTTGCCGTCCACCAGCCTCGCCTTCACGTTGGAGCTCCATCCGCAAAATCTCGATGTCAACGACGGTCGACTGCTCGAGTTGTTCATACATTGCATCGCCGACTCCGCGGTTCAGCGCCGCGATCTGCTTCCCGCCGACCTCCTGCGTCGGCGTCGCGTCGTGACGCGCTGCGCCGCGAACGAGGATCGCCTGCCGACGAGGATTGGCCGTGATGCTGCTCCGGGCGATTGCCCGCTGTTCACCCGCTGGTCGGTTACCGGGGACACCGGCTCGTCGTTGTTCCTCGACGTCGAGGTCGACTTGACCCAGGTCGCGCGGGGCACCGAGAACGCGACCGATGCGCGTTTCGAAGCCGAGTGCCTGGCGGCATGGCTCGCTGGTGTGGGCGAAACGCTGGCTAGACCGATACCCGATGAATGTCTTGGGCGGATTCGCGACACCGGCAACCGCAGGCCGCGATTCATCACCAGCTCGATGCCACGGGAGGTCGACGTCCCCGACCATGCCGAGCCGCTGCTTCCATCACCGGAGCACTTCAAGGCGGCGAGACGAGACCTGGCGATCGTGTTCAGGGACGTCGGCGCGACCACGGGTCGGTACGAACTGAGCCAGGCCAAGGCCGTCATCGACCCCGCCCGCGACGCCTACCGCGCCCTTGTGCACCAAGAGATCGCGACCTTCGCGAGGGTTCCGCTGGCGTTGTTCGCCATCGAGCAGTTCGATACCGCCATCGCCGACTACGACCGCACCGCCCATCGCATCAAGATGAGTCTCGACCACGACGTCGACTTCGATCGGCAACGCGACCTGGCGAAAGCGCACGACGATTTCATCAACAACGTCAGGAACTATCGTTACCTGCTGGAGTGCTCGCTGTCTTCGCCCTCTCCTGGCAGCGCGATTCCCGAGTCCGAAGCGGTCGTCAAGCTGATTGCGAGGATCGATTGGCTGATGGTGCTGTACCAGGCGAGCGACACGCTTCACAACGAGATCGCGGTCGGCGGCATCGACCTGGATAGCCACTTCGTGCCCGAGGTGTTCTATTCCCAGGACAGGGACGAAGACTACGGCCTGGAGCTGGCGGACGAGCGGCTGGGCATCGGCGCGTCCGTGCACGACAAGACGTCCCCCATGGACGAGGCCGAGATCGAGCAGCTGAACGAAGCCATGATCCTCGACGCCGGTTTCTCCCTGCGGCATCTGCTCAACGTGCTGGTGGTACTGACGCGCTGGCCATCGGCGAATGGAAGAAAGGACGAACTGCAGTTCTCCTATCGTGCGCGCGGTTGCGACATCGCGGCTGTCGTCGTCGACGCCTTCCCCGACACCACGTTGCAGGTCGCGGAACGAGCCGTGGAGTTCCTGACGCTCGATCCTGAGCGGATACGGGTGCTTTCCGGGCGCAGCGCGGCCGAGGTCGATGTTCCGATTTGGGAGCACCGGAAGCGGGATCATCGCTACGCGATTCGTCCCCTGATCCGCCTCGACGGGGAGCTCGCGTGGGGTGCAGCCGCCGCGAGTCGTGCGCGGGATATCTGGGCAAGCACCGTGGCGGACGGGTACCTGCCTGCGGACCTGCCGTGGCCACGTGTCGAGGCGGTGACCGCATCCATCAAACGGCGCATAGAGCAGGAGCTCGAGGAACGCGCTTTCGTGATCTGCCAGCGGCACGCGCCGCACGTGCAGCACGGCATCAATTTCAAGCATCGCTATCCCAAGGAAGCCTTCGAGGAGGTCGGCGATTTCGACGTCCTCGCCTACTGGCCTGACCGCAACTTCTGGCTCGCGATCGAATGCAAGTACAACAAGCCACCTTTCGCGATCAAGGACGCGCGCAGGCTTCGTGAGCATATTTTCGGGAAGAGCGACGCGGGCGGCCACATCGAGAAGATCGTGCGGCGAAGGGCGTTCCTCTCCGGCAACGCCGAGCGCCTGCGGACCCTGCTCGGCTGGCCGGAGCCTGAGGTATCGACCGCATCCGGCATCGACCTGTACGTCTGCCCGCGCATTTTCTACTGGATGCGCAATCCACCCTATCCCGTGGACACCGAGTTCGTCCGTATCGACATGCTCGACGCCTGGCTTCAATCCAAGCGGTAGATCGCGCTCGTACGAGGCAAGCCTCCATTTAGGTTGCCGCTATCCATGGCTGAAACACCGGATCCCGCGCCCTCCGCCGTCGGCTCCTTAACGGCGAGCTCGTTCAGGTTTCCCCGAATGTCAGAAACTGATATATTGCTTCTCACAGAGGTGCTCCATGAACACGCTCCCAGAGACCATCCAGAACCAAGCCCGCGCCCTTCCCGAGGGGGGCGTCCTGTCGCCCAAGGAATTCCTGCACCTGGGCAGCCGGGCGGCCGTGGATCAGGCGTTCTCGCGGCTGGCCAAGGCCGGCAAGCTGTTGCGCGTGGCCCGTGGCGCCTACGTGGCCCCGGTCTCCAGCCGGTTCGGCGCCCGCGCGCCCGCGCCGGAGAAGGTCGTGAAGGCATTGGCCGAGCAGTGCGGCGAGGTCGTGGCGCCCCATGGCGCCAGCTCCGCCAATGCCCTGGGCCTGACCCGGCAGGTTCCGATCCGCGAGGTCTACCTGACGTCCGGCAAGACCCGGAAACTCAAGCTCGGCCGCTCGGAGGTGCTGGTGAAGCATGCCCCTCGCTGGATGCTGGCCCTGGGGACGCGCCCGGCCGGTGCGGCCGTGCGTGCCTTGGCGTGGATCGGTCCGACCCACGCCAGCGAATCCGTGGGGTCGCTGCGTCGCACCCTGCCCCGTTCCGAGTGGCAGGCCCTCGCCTCCGCCCGGGCGACCCTCCCCTCCTGGATGGCGCAGGCGATCGGCAGGGAAGCCGCGCGTGGCTGAGTCCTTCTTCGACCTCAGTCCCGAGGATCGACGCGAGGCGCTCGAGTTCGCCCGGGCGCAGACCGGCCGCCCCGCCCACCTGTTCGAGAAGGACGTGTGGGTGGTGTGGACGCTGCGGACCCTGTTCGCGTCGCCGCTGGCGGCCGACCTGACTTTCAAGGGCGGCACGACGCTATCGAAGGTCTACAAGGTCATCGACCGCTTCTCCGAAGACATCGACCTGACCTACGACATTCGCAAGCTGATCCCGGACCTGATTGGCGAAGGCGGCGAACTGCCCGCCAGTCGTAGCCAGGAGGGGAAATGGACCAGCGCCGTACGACACCGGCTTCCCGACTGGATCGCTGGGAGCGTGCAACCTGTGATCGAGGCGGCGCTGGCACAGGAACGCATGGATGCACGCGCCGAACTTGGTGGCGAGGGCAAGGACAAGTTGTATCTCCACTACCCTGCGCTGGCGAAGGGCACCGGCTACGTGGCACCGGTGGTGACCTTGGAGTTCGGCGGCCGTGCTACCGGCGAACCGCACGACGTGTTCGAAGTGGTCTGCGATCTGGCCGAGCACCTGCCCGAGGTCTCGTTCCCGACCGCCTCGCCGGTGGTCATGAGCGTCGCCCGCACTTTCTGGGAGAAGGCGACGGCCACGCACGTCTTCTGTGCGCAGGGTCGCATCCGAAGTGAACGCTTCGCGCGGCACTGGCACGATCTTGCTGCGATCGGGCGGAGCGACCATTCCGCCGCGGTCATCGCCGATCGCGCGGTCGCTGCCTCGGTCGCCCAGCACAAGTCCCACTTCTTCGCCGAAAAAGATGCCGATGGCAATCCGATCGACTATGCCGCCGCGGTTGCGGGAAATCTGAGGATCGTCCCGGAAGGCGAAGCGCGCGCCGCCCTGGAACGGGACTATGCGGCGATGCTGTCCGACGAGGTGATGGTCGGCGACGCGATGCCTTTCGCGGACCTGCTGCAGGCATGTGCCGAGCTGGAAGACCTGATAAACAGAGCAAGCGCGGAGCCGGCATAGATCTCCGCTGGGGGCGGAATGGGCAACATCGGATCCATCGACATGATGTTCCTCAACGACGTCTTCGGGATGGGAGGCGGTTACGTCCTCAACTTCTCGGATCGGACTTTCTCGGAGTTCTTCCGCGAGGAACTCCAGATCGACATCGACGATCCGCTCTACGCGCGCAACGGCGGATCGAAGGCCAAGCGCTTGCGCTGCTTCCTCCAGACGGTCGACAAGCCGACGGTCGCCAGGGCGCTGAAGGCGCTATGGGCATACCGGGAAGCGTTGCAGCAGCGGTCCGGCCAGACGGACGACGTGCAGAACGCACGGGCCCGCTTCCAGTCCTTGATCAACCGACTCGAAGGCCGTCCGGACAATGCCCGGCCGCCTACGCCGGAACCGGCCGCTTCGTTCGATCGCAAGAAGGTCGGCGAGCTCAAGCGTGATCTCCTGGCGGTTACATCGCTGCAAGCCCATGCGCGCGGCTACGCCTTCGAGCGCTTCCTGTGCGGCCTGTTCGAAGCCTACGGATTGGCGCCGCAAGAGCCTTTCCGTCTCAGGGGCGAACAGATCGACGGCAGTTTCCAGTTCGGCAACGACACCTATCTCGTCGAGGCCAAGTGGCACGGCAGTCCGATCGGCGTCGCGGACCTCCACGTCTTCCACGGGAAGATCGAGCAGAAGGCGGCATGGACGCGTGGCCTGTTCGTGAGCAACAGCGGTTTTTCCGAGGACGGGCTGGCGGCGTTCGGCCGCGGCAAGCGCGTGGTGTGCATGGACGGCTTCGACCTGTACGAGACGCTGGAGCGCGAGATCCCACTTGCCCAGGTCCTGGAGCGCAAGGTGCGGCGCGCGGCGGAAACCGGCTCGCCGTTCGTGCGCGTCCGCGACCTGTTCCCGTGATGGCATCGCGCGCGCGCAAGGTGGGGCGATCCATGGACGGTGCGGCCACGCCGACTCCGGTTGCCAGCAACCGGCAATTGGTGGAAGAAGTCATGGATACCGGGTGGGTCGTGACCCAACTGCAGACCGCTGCACCGGGCCGACGGCGCGACGCCATCATGGCCTTGGCCCGTGCCTTCGGCACCATCACGGCCACGCGCGGCCGCAACGCGATCGACGAGCTCAGGCCCAGGGCCCGAAGGGAGGCCCGGCCGGGGTCCATGAGCGCGGCAACGGGACTAGGCGCCCAGCCCTGGCACATGGACATGGCGCATCGTCCGCTACCGGCGAGATTCGTACTGTTGTCGTGCGTAGACGCGGGCCAACAGGACTGCGCGACCGAGTTGCTGGACTGGCGGCAGTCGTTGCCGGGCGATGACCTGGACCAGGCCGCATCCGAACCGATGCGCGTGCGTTCCGGCAGGGCGTCCTTCTACGCAACGATGCTGGATCCAAGGCGCAGGTTCCTGCGCTGCGACCCAACCTGCATCTCCGGGTTGACCGATGCGGGGCGAGCGCTGCAGATCGCGATCGGTCGCGCCTCCTGCATCCCCACGCACCAGGTGTGCTGGCAACCAGGACGCACGCTGATTTTCGACAACTGGCGTTTGCTGCATCGCCGCGCTGATGCCTCTCGGAGCCGGCAGCGCACGCTGCTCCGCATATCGATCATGGGACAGGCCAATGACTGCTAGCCACCACGCCAAGAAGGCCCCGCAGATTCCGGCGGCGTTGCTGCCAGAGTCGCTGCTGGAGAAGTCCAAGCGGCACGCCAAACGCGCATTGGCGGCCAAGCAGTCCGGGGACGACGACGACTATCAGCTGCATGCCGCGCTCGCGCTGGAACTGCTTGCGAAAAGCGCGCTGGCAAGGATCCACCCCAGCTTGGTGGTCAAGGCCGAGAATTTGAACAGCCTGCTGGAAGCGAGCGGGATTTCGACCGGTACCACCGTGCGCACGATCGACGCCGGCGAGGCCTATGCGCGGCTGCGGCACACGGTTCCCTCCTACACCACGCCGGACCTAGATGCCTGCCGCAAGCTTGCGGAACGGCGCAATGCGGAATTGCACTCGGGCGAAGCCGCCTTCGCCGCGTTTCCCCCGGATCTGTGGGAAGGCGAGTTCTGGCACGCGGCCGAGCTGATCCTGAAATCGATGAGCCTCACGCTCGACGACTGGCTCGGCGCCGACGCCAAGACGCCCAAGGCGCTACTGCAGGCACTGCGCAAAGCCAAGCGCGCGGCAGTGAAGCAGCGTATCGAACGCGCCAGAACCGCCTTCCTTGAGTTCAAACCCGACGACAAGAAGAAGCGGACGACCAAGCAGATCAAGCAGATTCGCGAGGACTCGAAGAAGCTCGACCCTTACGCTCGCCGAGACCTGTTCGAGTATCTGGCACTCGAGAAATGGCTGGACACGTGTCCGGCCTGCGAAGCGCAAGGCATCGTCGGCGGGGAGAAGGCCTACGAGGAGCCGGCCGAAGACCAGTCCGACGCGGAACCTGGCTACGAGATCGTCGAGACCGGCTACTACCCGCTGGAGTTCCACTGCCCCAGCTGCGAGTTGGCGCTAATCGGGAACGAGGAAGTGCTAATGGCTGGCATCGCCGACGACAGCCACTATGTACTGGAAGAGCGCGAGATACAGTACGAACCCGATTACGGCAACGACTGACATCTCTATGGAGGCAAAGCACCGGATCCAGACTCACGGTACACGCGACGGTACTAGCAGTGCCCGATTGGTACCCTGCATGGCATCTGAAGGCTCGCCTTGCTCATATTTCCTAACCCCGATAAATCCACCTTATCCCTTCCCTGCTGAAGTTCGTTTTCAAGCCGGCGGCTGACGCCGGCTGAGCCGAATCAGCTGACGAACCCTAGGGCAGCTTGTCCTCAAGTGGGCGTTAAGCATCAACTCCAACAGGCGACGCTGGAGCCTGGGTCGCTTGGCCTCCGAACGCGGCCAGAATCGATTCGAAGATTGACAACATCGGCTGGCGATATTCCTCGCGTAGGATCTTCGCGTTCTCGAGCAAGCCGGTCACCGCAGGTCGTGCGTCCACCGCATCTTTGTCACGGACGTCCTTAGCGGGGATCGCAAAGAATATGTAGTCCGGGAAATCTCGTTCGAGCTTGGGCAACGTGGCAACCTGATCGTTGTCAAGAAGCCCGGCTACCTTCCTGTAACCCATGTCCTTCAGAAGACGACAGAGGTGTTGCATATTTCCGGCGCCGCCGACACCCCAGCCGAACATTTGGCCCGGCACACGGCCGATCGGCAACTGGCGCGCCACGCTCGGGTACAGCATCACGTCGTCTTGGCCCTCGGTGAGCACGATGCCGTCATCCTGAAAGAACAACTCACGGGCATCCAAACCAAACGTGTGTGGTGCCTTGGTATTCGGGTTCTCTGGATCGTGGATCTTCTTGAGCGCCGCTCTTCCTTGGTCGCTGAGCTGGTAGACGTTCGAACCTCGGGTCTCGGAAGTAACCCGAACAAGAGCAGCACCTCGGGCGATTGCTTCGGGGTCAATGAAGTACGGTGAATGCGTCGCAACGATGATCTGATTATCGGCAGATAACCGGACGATAGCGCGCACAAGGCGTCGAATGATCGCCGGGTGTAGGGACAGTTCGGGCTCATCTATAGCAACGATGCCGCCGGGAGGGGTGCTCGTAAGCGCGTCAACAATGGAGAACAGGCTGACAATGCCTTCGCCCGCACCGTCGCTCGAGTGGCTCACAACCCCATTGCCCAAGCGAATGTAGTAGTTGCCCTCCGACGTCTGGTCGATGGTCCACTTCGGGCTGTATCCCAGAAGTTCACCGAGCAGCGTGTTGAACTTACGCGGGTCTTTCTCGATGTCGAAGAGCCGCATCTCGAACGAGGACAGCTCGGCCATTCGACGGGCGGGTAAGCCGCCCTGTCGTTGAAAATCCTGCAACGTTCCCAGCTGGCGTCCAAAATATGGCTGGAATCCGCGGCGCGAAGGAACCACGCGGATCGGATCTGGTTCGTCAGCTCGATTGGTAGTATCGACGTCACCTCGTATACGAACCGATTGGCTGCTGCCTGCGGTTTGGCTCTCGACCACTTCGGTCAGAGCTTCGACCACTGCGGACTGACCTTCTACTGCCGCGGGTCTTTCCTCGAACTCGTAAATGATCCGAACGAAATCTGCGTGCTTATTGCGAACCCCCTCCGAGAAGCTCGGCGCTTGGTGACCAGATCGCGCCCGCAGTGCTTCGATTACCGTGGACTTGCCCGAGTTGTTGGCGCCAGTAATGATCGTCAGGCCACTGCCCTCGCGCTGATCTTTGGGCACGGCCAGATGGATCAGGCGTGGCTCGTTGAAGCCGCGGTAACCGGCGATCGTGAGTGTTTTCAAAAAGCTCAAGGGAACTCCGAGAGTTGACTGTATTGGACTTGGTTATGTTAAACCGCAGTCCAAGAGACACAAAGCGGAGCTTCACCGCGCACTAGATTGCCGCGAACTCCCGCCGCTATGGGATCGAAAGCCTGCCTTTCCTACCCCCGATAAACATCCCTAATCCCCTGCCTCTTTATGATTGAGACACCCGCTCGGCGCAGCCGGTGGCCGATGAAGGCGGCGGACAAACGGGCTGCTTACGCCGCCGCCCGGCGATTGATCTCCTCGATCACCCCCACGATCGCATCCGCATCCGCGTCACCGAAGGCGCCATCCAGCCCCTGGTAGTGCAGCCCGGTAAACGGCGGCTCATACAGCTGCCCCGGCTGCATCATCCCGCCCTGCGTCAGCCGCTCGATGATCATCTCGACAAAGCGGATCTGCTGACTCGTATATCGGTTTCCGTCCAGGAACTGACCAAAGGCTTCCTTGGCCGCATTCCGGTCCAGGCCAACCAGCGAGCGGATGAAGACGGTCAACGGCCTGTCGCTGCCGAAGCTCTCCTCGAAGCGCTTGCGGCTCTCCACCACGTCGGAGCCATAGACGAAGCGCTCCAGCTCCAACAGGTCCGTCGGTGTCAGCGGTAGTCAATCTGCCCAGTCGGTGAATGATCCTGTTGGAGCGGCCTGAACCTGGAGCCGTGGTTCGAGAAGTTCTTCGCCCGCACGCCTGGATGTCGCCCGAGGCGACGCACGTGTACATGAACATGGACCGCGACGCTGCGACGCGAATCTGTCAATCATTCGGGATGACCCAGCGTACATTCCGTTCCGGATGAGCTTCGAACCCAGAAACGTCGACCCTCATCGCTCCGCGCATACCGGAGCTCAGATGAGTTGTCTCCTGCGTTTGGTGTTGAACGCGCAGATGATCGCAAATGCAGCGGCTTCTATGTGCTTACGGCGCTTGCCACCAACTCATATCTCAAACGCATTAGTTCTATTCGACTGATGACGTTTATTGATTAACGGCTTTGTCGTACTTTGCTCTGACCGGTCCAAGGCTCGGAACCAGCATGAAGCCGAGCATCCTCCGCATCTCCCGTTTCTGCGCTGTCCTATTCGGCCCCGCCTTGTGCATCAGTAATGAGGCCGTCGCCAGCTATTACCTGGAAAACGCGATCCCGGCCGGCAGTTTCGCCCGTTGCGTGCTGTTCGCGATGAGCCAGCCCGAGGAAGTGGATATCAACGAGATCCTCTTCCGTCCCACCAAGCAGGATCTGTAAGCAAAGACCCAAGCAAGACCAGAGAAAGGACCCGCTCTCGTGAACAAATCACTCTTGGGGATCGCCATGTGTGCCAGTGTTTCCATCGCCAGCGCAGCCGACTCGCAGAACCAGGCCGGTGCAGCAGCCGCACCCGCTCAACAAATCACCCGTGCGGGCGAACAAGCTCCGACGTACGGCCCGGCCGAGTACTTCACCGGCCGTGTGCGGGTCGATCCCTTGTTTTCCCCCAACGACAGCATCAACGCTTCGGGCGCCTACGTGACGTTCGAGCCGGGCGCGCGCTCGGCCTGGCACACCCATCCTGCGGGACAGCGACTGGTGGTGACTTCCGGTGTCGGCCTGACGCAGGAATGGGGCAAGCCCGTGGAGGTCATCCGCCAAGGCGACGTGGTGTGGTGCCCGCCTGGCGTCAAACATTGGCACGGCGCCGCGCCGAAAAGCGCAATGACCCACTTGGCCATAGGTAGCTCGGTGGATGGCAAGTCCGTGACCTGGATGGAGAAGGTGACCGATGAACAATACGACGCGTACTGAGTATCGCGGCGTCCTCGCCCTGTCCGCCATCCTGGCATTGGGCTTGGTGTGGACAGCCGCGCCCGGCTACGCCGCTCAGAACACCACGGAGTCGCAAGCCATGTCCCAAGCCTCGTCCGAAACACTCTCCGCCAGGCAGCAGGCCATCCCGCTGATCGCAGCGGCCATGGCCGCGAGCGACATGCCCCGGCTCAATGCCGCCTTGAACCAAGGGCTGGACGCGGGCCTGACCATCAGCGAGGCCAAGGAAATCCTGGTGCAGCTCTACGCCTACGTCGGCTTTCCGAAAAGCCTCAACGCGCTTGGTGAATTGCTGAATGTCGTGGAAGCACGCAAGCAGCGCGGTATCCAGGATGAACCGGGACGCGAACCCGGCCGCGCCATTCCTACCGGCGATGAACTGCTCGCGGTGGGTACGGCCAACCAGACGAAGATCTCCGGCGGGCCAGTCAAGAATGCGGTGACCGACTTCGCGCCGGTCATCAACCAGTTCCTGCAGGCGCACCTGTTCGGCGACATCTTCGAGCGCGACAACCTGGATTGGCAAAGCCGCGAACTGGCCACGGTCGGCGCGCTGGCCGCCACGCCGGGTGTGGAGGCGCAGTTGCGCTCGCACATGGCCGCCAGCATGCGCGTGCGCCTCACGGCTGCGCAGTTGCGGCAGTTGATCCAGGTCCTGGCCGAGCATGGGGACAAGCAGGCCGCGGAGCGCGCGGATGCGGCACTGGCACAGGCGCTTGCCGCCGCGTCGGAAGGCTGAACATGAACCTGACCAAGAAGGCCCTGCTGATCCTCATGACGCTGACCCCGCTTGCAGCCTGCACGCCCCCTCCCAGTGGCGCCAGCAGCTCCACCGGTCCCCTGGTGATCCAGGAGCAAGGCAGTTTCGCTGTCGGCGGGACGGTGGTGAGTACTCCCGGTGCTTACGACAACAACAACCCGACCTCCAAAGGGCAGACGTTTCACGGCGATCACCTCTACGCCTTCTACCAGGTTCCGCAGAACCCCAAGCCGCTGCCCATCGTCATGCTGCATGGCGCGTACCAGTCCGCACGCAGCTGGGAAACCACGTCGGACGGCCGTGAAGGCTTCCAGACCGTCTTCCTGCGCCGAGGATTTCCGGTCTATCTCGTCGACCAGCCGCGCCGCGGTCGCGCGGGCAACAGCACCGTCGCGGCGACAGTCGAGCCCACGCCTCTCGATCAGCTCTTCTTCGATCAATTCCGGATCGGCAAGTGGCCGAACTACTTCGACAACGTCCAGTTCGACCGCAAGCCCGAGACGCTGGATCAGTTCTTCCGTTCGGTCACACCGAACACAGGACCCTACGATGCCGGCGTGATCTCGGATGCCATGGCGGCGCTGTTCGACAAGACAGGGCCCAGCATCCTGTTCTCGCACTCACAGGCAGGTGGGCCGGGCTGGCTGACGGCGATCAAGAGCCAGAACGTCAAGGGCATCGTCGCTCTCGAGCCGGGCAGTGGATTCATCTTCCCCGAAGGCGAACTTCCCGCTGAGATGCCGAGCGCGGCGGGGACGCTGACGCCAGAACCGGTGTCGCTGGCGGATTTCGAGCAGCTCACCCGCATCCCGATCCTTATCTATTACGGCGACAACTTTCCGACAGAACCGACCACGGAGCGCGGACAGGACAACTGGCGGGTGCGCCTGGCCATGGCCCGGCTGTGGGTCGATGCCGTCAACAGGCATGGTGGCGACGCGCAGCTCGTGCATCTGCCGGAAATCGGCATCCGGGGCAATACGCACTTCCTGATGTCGGATCTCAACAACGTCCAGATTGCCGATCTCATATCGGAATTCCTCGTGGAGAAGGATCTTGACTGACTTTTCCTGCGCGAAGCCTTCTCGGATCCGCGCCCGACATTTGAAAGAAAACAAGTAAAGGATCTTCCAATGAACGATGAAGCGACCAACAAGCCCCAGCGCAAGTTCCTCCGGGCGTCTGCGCTCGTTCTCGCAAGTGCAATCATGGGAGTTGCCGCAATGACTGCCACCGCTGTCGCAGCCGACTACAGGCAGAATCCGTTCACGCTGGTCTATGACGGCGCGATCACGGAGAACGAGCCGGGCAAGGTCAATATCCACCCGGTCACCTACAAGCTCAATGGCCTGGACATCGTTGCCAATGTCTACACGCCGGCCGACTACGATCAGAACCGGAAGTATCCCGCCATCGTAGTCGCGCATCCGAATGGTGGCGTCAAGGAACAGGTTGCAGGCCTGTACGCCCAGCACCTGGCGGAACAGGGATACATCACGATCGCGATGGACGCGGCCTATCAGGGCGGAAGCGGCGGCGAACCGCGCAGCACGGACAAGCCGCAGTTCCGCATCGAGGACATCCACGGCGCGGCGGACTTCATCACCCGCTATCCGGGTGTCGATGCCGAGCGCTTGGGGCTGCTTGGCATCTGCGGCGGCGGTGGCTACTCGTTGTCCGCGGCGAAGTCCGACAAGCGCTTCAAGTCGATTGCGACGATCAGCATGTTCAATTCCGGTCGGGTTCGCCGCAACGGCTTCGAGGATTCACAGCTGGACACGATCCAGGAACGGCTGCGGCAGGCGACCGAAGCGCGTGCCCAGGAGAAGGCCGGCGGCGAGATTCCGTACTCCGGCGATGCCGACATGACGGACGAGCAGATCGCCGCGCTGCCGTTCGAGATGTATCGGCAGGGCTACGAGTACTACTGGCGGACGCACGCGCATCCCGGCTCGACCTTCAAGTACACCACGAGCAGCCTGTTGGACCTGATGCGTTGGGACGCCACCGACCAGATCGAACTGATCGACCAGCCGTTGCTGATGATCGCCGGCAGCAAGGCCGACAGCGGCTACATGACCGATGACGCCTTCGCCAAGGCTACCGGGACGACGGACAAGGAACTGTTCAAGATCGAGGGCGCGACCCATATCGAAACCTACTGGGTACCCGAGTATGTGGAGGCCGCGCTCGGTCAGCTGACGCCGTTCTACGCTCGAACCCTGTGATCCAGAAACGATTTTGCTTCGGGACCGGGCGATCAGACGGCATCACCATAGAGAACTATCGCCGCGAGATTACGGAGGCCTGAGGCCGCCGTCGGCGATTGCCATGGACAACCCCATCAGCCACGACGTGGAGCAAGCAATGGACAACAGCCCGACCGATGCACATCGCCGCAAACTGCTGGTGGGAGCCGCCACATTGGCCGCCGCGGTTCCCTTGGTGGCCGGACTGGCGGGATGCCAGGCCTCAGAGGAGCAGCAGGCGAAGGCGCCGGCCGGCGGCCCGGGTGGCGATGCGAAACCATCTGGCGCGGCCGCTGCGCTGACTGCTCGTCGCAAGTTGGGCGCGCTGGAAGTCTCCGGCGTGGGGCTTGGCGTGCAGAACATGAGCCGCACCTACCAGACCACGATTCCCTCGCGAACCGAGATGCACCACATCATCCGGACCGCCTTCGACCGTGGCCTGACCTTCTACGATGCGGCCGAGGCCTACGGTCCGCATGAGGTGGAACGGATCCTCGGCGAAGGCGTGGCGCCGTTCCGCAACCAGATCGTGATCGCCACCAAGTTCGGCTGGAACATCGATCTGGAGACGGGCGCACGGGGCCCGGGGCTCATCAGCCGCCCGGACCACATCAAGCGGCTCGTCGAGGGCATGCTCAAACGCCTGCGCACCGACCGCATCGATCTGCTCTACCAGCACCGGGTCGATCCCCAGGTACCGATCGAAGACGTGGCCGGCGCCATCCAGGACCTGATGGCGGAAGGCAAGGTCCTGCACTGGGGCCTGTCCGAAATGGGACCCCAGACCTTGCGCCGGGCGCATGCCGCATTGCCCGTCGCCGCCGTGCAGAACGAATACTCGATGCTGTGGCGCGGCCCTGAACAGGAGATCATCCCGCTGTGCGAAGAGCTGGGCATCGGCTTCGTGCCGTGGAGCCCGCTCGGCGTGGGGTTCCTCACCGGCGCCATCGACGAGAACACGCGCTTCGCCGACGGTGACATCCGCAAGATCGAAACGCGCTTCTCGCCCGAAAACCTGCCTCACAACCTGGCGCTCGTCCACCTTTTGAAGGCCTGGGCCGAGCGCAAGAGCTCGACGCCTGCCCGGATCGCGCTGGCATGGCTGATGGCGCAGAAGCCCTGGATCGTCCCTATCCCCGGTACGACCCAGATGGCGCACATGCTCGACAACATTGGCGCTGCCGACGTCGCCTTCGATGGGGACGAACTGCAGGAGCTCAGTGCGGCGCTGTCGGGCATCACTGTCCAGGGCGACCGGCTGCCGCCGGCCGTGCAGGTCTTCAGTGGCGTCGAGGCGCCGCTGCGATAACGCCGCGACGCATTCGTTGGGAAGCAATGTCATGAGTTCGAACGACGACTTCACTATTCGGCCTCTGCGCACATTCGCCGCCGCTGCCCTGCTCGCTTGCATGTGTGCGGCGCCGGGGGCGGTCGCCGCGCAGGAGCTGCGCGACATCCGGCCATCCGAAGGCCCGCTGGTCCTTCAATCGCGCGGCAGCTTCTACGTCGGCGGCGAGCAGGTCGACAAAACCGCGGTCGAGATCGGCGATCTCGGCCCGGACGATCAGATCACCATCCACCAGATGTACGTCGAATACATGGTGCCGGACGGCGCAAGCAAAGTGCCGGTGGTGATGGTGCACGGCGCCACGCTCAGCGGAAAGACCTACGACACCACGCCTGACGGGCGCATGGGCTGGTACGAGTATTTCGTCCGCAAGGGCCATCCGGCCTACGTCGTCGATCAGATCGGGCGGGCGCGCTCCGGCTTCGACCAGTCCGTCTTCAACAATGTCCGCGCCGGGCAAACTCCCCCCGACGAGCAGCCGAGCCTGCTCAGGCTCGGGGATCGTTTTGGTTCGTGGACCAACTTCCGCATCGGGCCCGAGCCCGGCCAGCCGTTCCCGGAGACGCAATTCCCGGTCGAGGCTGCGGGCAAGCTGTCCAGGCAAAGCATCCCCGATCTGCTGGGCACCTCGCGCGCGTCCAACCCGAACTGGAAGGCGCTGTCGGACCTGGCATGGCAACTCGATGGCGCGGTGCTGCTGACACACTCCCAGTCCGGTCCGTATCCGTTGGAATCGGCCATCATCGACGCGACCGGCATCCGCGCCATCGTGATGGTGGAACCCGGCACCTGCAACGCGCAGGTCCACACGGATGAGGAGATCGCGACGCTCGCGAAGACGCCGATCTTCATCCTGTTCGGCGACTACCTTTCCTCTCCCACCAAGCTCCCGGGACCGAGCTGGGAAGATCGCTTCAATGACTGCAAGGCGTTCAAGGAGCGCGTCGATGTCGCCGAGGGCGATGTCCGCCTCCTAGCCACGGCCGATACCGGCACGCGCGGCAACAGCCACATGATGATGATGGACAGGAACAACCTGCAGATTGCCGACCTGATCCTGGCATGGATCGATGAGAAGACCAGCCGCTGAACCGGATGCTGCAGTTCCTGCCTCGTACGGGAGAAAACGATGATGCAAAAAGACGGTTCTTCCACCGCTGCTGCGGCGACGCCGGTCGCGCACGCGCGTGGTCCCCGGATCGAACTGCCTTGCCTGAAGTGGATCCGCGCCGCGCTGATCGGTTTGAGCTTCGTCTTGATCAACGCATGCACAGGCTCGGGCGCTGCTTCAACCGTTGAATCACAAGACCCCATCGATGGAAATCAGGCACAAGACATGCAAGAGATCGCACCTGGTGATGAGATCCTCGTGGTCGGCGCAACCGGCAGCGTTGGCCGACTCGTGGTGGCCGATGCGCTGGATGCCGGATACCGCGTGCGGGCCCTGGTGCGCGATCGCGCACGCGCAGAGCGCCTGCTGCCATCGCAGGCGACCTTGGTCGTCGGCGACCTGACCGACCCGGCATCGCTGCCGGCCTTGGTCGGGGGCATCGACGGCATCGTGTTCACCCACGGGGCGAGCGGTGAAACCGCGGCCCGCGAGGTGAACTACGGCGGGGTCCGCAATATCCTCTTTGCCCTGGACGAGAGGCCGGTTCGTGTCGCCATGATGTCCGCCGTCGGTGTGACCAGGCCCATCGATCCGGACAGGCGCAGCAGTGAACCGCGTGGCTGGAAGCGGCGCGGCGAGCGGTTGTTGCGCGCCAGCGGAATGCCGTACACCATCGTCCGGCCCGGCTGGTTCGACTACAACGCCGAGGATCAGCAGCGGATGGTCTTCCGCCAGGGCGATACCGAGCAAACCGGAACCCCGCAGGACGGAGTGATCGCGAGGCGGCAGATCGCCAATGTGCTGGTCGCCAGCCTGTCTTCGGCGACTGCGAACCGGAAGACCCTGGAGCTCGTGGCCGAGCGCGGATCCGAACAATCCGATCTGGATCCCTTGTTTGCCGCGCTGGAGGCCGATGCCGATGGCGCCCTGGATGGCCCGCGCGACCAACCGAACCTCCCCCTGTCCGAGGAACCCGAAGTGTTCCGTGAGGATCTTCGGCAGATCAAACGTTAGCGCCTGCCTCAGTACAAGCCGTGCTGGCCGTCGTCCCAGGCATCACGATGCAAGGCCCGGTTCCACCGTTATGAGAGACACCCGGGTCATTCGTTCGCACGGCCCGTGTAGCGCAACGCATCGCGGAACAGCGTGAACGCGGGTGAGCTCTGGCGCCGGCTCGGGTAGTAGAGGTGGTAGCCGGAGAACGGTTCGCACCAGTCCGAAAGCACGCGGACCAGGCGACCTTCCGCGACATGTGTCTGCACGAGGTCTTCCGGCATGTAGGCCAGGCCCAGCCCCTTGAGGGCGGCGTCCAGACGCATGGCGATGTTGTTGAACACCAACTGGCCCTCCACGCGCACCTTCAGTTCCTGCCCCTTCTTCTCGAATTCCCAGGCGAAGATCCCGCCGTAGGTCGGCAGGCGGATAGTGATGCAGTTGTGTCCGGTCAGGTCGTGTGGAGTCTTCGGGCGCGGGTGCCGAGTGAAGTAGTCGGGAGAGCCGACGACCGCCATGCGCATGTCCGGGCCGACGCGCACCGCAATCATGTCCTTGGCGACCTGTTCGCCCAGCCGGACACCGGCATCGAAGTTTTCCGCCACGATGTCGGTCAGGCCATAGTCCACGATGATCTCGATGTGGAGATCGGGATTGTCGGGCAGCAGCTTCGCGAGCACCGGTTGCAGGACGGTGATCGCCGCGTGCTCACCGGCGGTGATGCGCAGCTTGCCTGCCGGCTTGTCGCGGAACTCGCTGAGAAACGCCAGTTCGGTGTTGATTTCCTCGAACCGGGGAGCGATCACCCGCAACAAGTGCTCACCGGCTTCCGTGGGAGAGACGCTTCGCGTCGTGCGCGCCAGGAGCCGGACACCCAGCCGCTCTTCCAACTGCCGCATGACCCGGCTCAAGGCGGGCTGCGACATCCCCAGCTTGGCTGCGGCACGGGTAAAGCTGCGCTCCCGCGCCACGACCGAGAACATCGCAAGCTGGTCGTAACCCTCGGTGGCCATTTATTCGCTCAGACTATTAACCAATTCCGATTATGCCATCTAGTGCCACCCATGGATCGGCTCTAGATTGCTTCCATGGAGGACGCCATGAAGACACGAAAACGCGAACGGATGACGCCACACGATCCGACACGCCGGGCAGTGACGGCGGCGCTGGCGAGCTTTCCCTTGGCTAGCTCCGCAGCAAGAACACGCAGCAGCGGCGAATCGCGACAGGTGGGATCACGGACACTCGTCGCGTACTTCTCGCGCTCTGGAAACACGCGTGTCGTCGCTGGCCTGATCCATCGTACGCTGGGTACCGACCTGTTCGAGATTCGGCCCGACTCACCCTATCCCGAGGACTATCTGGAAACCGTCGAACAGGCGCGTCAGGAACGCGACCGGGGGGTTGAACCCGTATTGGAGGCCAAGGTGCCCGACCTCGCCGCCTACGACACCGTGTATCTGGGCTTTCCTATCTGGGGAGAAACCACGCCGCCAGTGATCCGCAGCTTCCTGAGCGCGCACGACCTGTCCGGCAAGACCATAACTCCCTTCGTCACCCACGGCGGCTACGGGCTGGGGAACAGCCGATCGGTCCTTGCCAGTCACGCGCCCAAGGCGATGCTTCGCGAAGGTTTTTCGATGCAAGCTGATCAGGAGAGGCAAACGATGGAGAAGGTGACCGGCTGGTTGAAGAACGGGTAGATCGTCCTGCAGGCGCCAAGGCAGAGTTTGTATCTCAAGCAAACTTGGCAGGAGGCATTGGCGCTCGCGACCAGTCGAACCCACTAACCAAGCTTCCCCGGGCTCACTCAGCCTGCCATGTAGTCCTTAGTCGAGAACTGCCCTGCCTTACCCCCGATAACGGGCCCTAATCGCCCGTTTCTGCCGTCCGGCGCTGCTCACATCGCGACCTGAGCCCTCACTTCCTGCGTCAGGAAGGCATGGGTGGTCTCCGCTGTTGCCCAAGTGCTCGTCCTAGACCTCTAGGGACCATCTGAATAATGGGCCCTGAGGCTGCAACTGTCGTCTCTGCGGCGCCAGCTTGACGCCAGATTATGATCTTTCCCGAATTCGGACCGATTTCGACCACTTTTCGCCTATTTCGGCGGGTTTTCCCGCCTTTCAGGCGCAACTATCCCGCAGCCGCCAGTAAATCTCGCCGCGCCATCCACAGGTTCGACAACGCGAACAGTGTCAGCACCTGCGCGGTGTTCTTTGCCAGCCCGCGGTAACGCACCTTGGTGTAGCCGAACTGCCGCTTCACCACCCGGAACGGGTGTTCCACCTTCGCCCGCACGCTGGCCTTGAAATGCTCCCAACGTTCGGCGTATTTGCGCTCGCGCTTGTTCTTCATTGCGCGCAGCTTCGACGGCTTCTCCGCGATCCAGAACGCTGCTTTCACGTCCTGCAGCTCGTCGCGCTTTTCCGCGCCGGTGTAGCCGCTATCCCCACAGATCGTGTCCTCCTTGCCGTGCAGCAGCTTGTGCACCTGGGTCACATCCGCGACGTTCGCCGCCGTGCACTCCACGTGGTGCACCAGGCCCGACTCCTCGTCCACGCCAATGTGCGCCTTCATCCCGAAGTGCCACTGGTTGCCCTTCTTCGTCTGGTGCATCTCCGGGTCGCGCTGACCGTCCTTGTTCTTTGTCGAGCTCGGCGCCGCGATGATCGTGGCGTCCACGATCGTCCCCGCCTTCAGGCTCTGGCCCTTGCGCGCCAGGTGCGCGTTCACCCGCTCCAGGATCTGCGGTGCCAGCTCATGCGTCTCCAGCAGGCGCCGGAAGTTGAGGATCGTGGTCTCGTCCGGGATGTTGTCCAACCCACCCAGACGGGAGAAGCGCCGCATCACCGGCATCTCGTACAGCGCCTCTTCCATGCCCGGGTCGCTCAGCGCGTACCACTGCTGCAGGAAGTGGATGCGCAACATCGTCGCCAGCGGGTACGGCTGGCGGCCGGGGCGGCCCATCCTGGGGTAGTGCGGAGCGATCAGCTTCAGCAGCGCATTCCACGGCACCACCTGTTCCATCTCCGCCAGGAAGATCTCGCGCCGCGTCTTCTTCCGCTTGCCCGTGTGTTCCGCGTCCCCAAAGCTCAGCTGCATCGTCGTCATCCGTCGAACCTTGCACTATTGTCGCCGAGGGAGTTGTTCAGAGCATCCGAAGGGGAAATACCGCATAGAACCGGGTCGAAGTGTCGTCGGACTCCGCGTACACCTCTCCTCCATGTGCGTCGACGATGGTCTTGACGATCGCCAACCCCAGTCCGGCGCCGTCGCCCTTGCGTTGCCGGGAGGGGTCCGCCCGATAGAACCGGCTGAACAGGTTCGCGAGGT